>Ga0265293_10003022_pt1 | contig 32187 bp, 26 predicted proteins | sample Munlanlewell138R_FD_192505 | JGI IMG/M metagenome (GOLD analysis project Ga0265293, IMG submission 192505) | Leachate microbial communities from a municipal landfill in Southern Ontario, Canada - Leachate well 138R | ecosystem: Engineered > Solid waste > Landfill > Unclassified | place: Canada... | reverse complement strand
TCCACTAAGTGGGAATTTTTAACTTGACTGATTTGGGCTGTTCTTAGATATATCATCGTGATACCTCGTATTGATATTTTGTGTAAGACACGTTACCATAATTAGATACGGGGTATTTTTGTCAAGTGCTATTATTGGCTATTTTGTTGTCGGATAGTGGGTTGCACAAGTGAGAAACGTTAGTAGTAACTGTCTCATGTTTACTCCTTTGAGTTAAGAGTCTATTTGCTTAAATAGCTTTTGCGCTGAAGCCATAAACAACGTAGAGGCGGAATCTTTCCGCCAACCCATGTTTATCTGCTAACCTAACTTTTAAGATAGAAGCCCTGCTTGGCGGTATGCATTACCACGGCGCAGGGCCCCAGGTTTCTGTTTTGATACCCTAAGCTCAAATGCAAAACTATGCCGATGTAATCCATACGCATTTTGCGTGTAATCGTGCGATGATTGCGATGCCAAAACGTATAGACACAAAGCAAGAGTTATGCTCATTTCGACAGCTTGCTTGATTTTACTTGCGATCTTTGCAGTCATGCACAGGCTCATGATCGCGGGTTTGACGGTTAAAAGCGTTATCTGTACAGTTAAGTGGATACCTCCCATACAAGGGGAGATCGGAATATAATGATTGATCTTGCTTTGGATTATGCCCGAGAAAAGCGTATTATGAAAGGCATGAAGCTGCTTTCTGCTTTGCAGATAGCTCAGTGGATGCTTTTCAAAAAGAGGCTCATTTGCATAAGCCGGTAAATACTGATTGAGCTGCCTTAAGTTCTTTTCAATCAACATCCCCTTCCTCGCTTTGGGATACAAAAATAAAAAAATACCGTGGGAAGCTACTTTATCCAGCTACTGCATCATGAAATCTTCATGATTACAAACGGCAACGAGCTTCCTAAGCTTCACAATACCAATATATATATGCTCTGTTTTTGTGTCAAGCAAAAATATCTATGGCAGGCAATTCCCCATCTATTATGAGCCTGATTCAGCCCTGCTCGCACTCTCTCACCTTCCTTGAATATTGGGCTCGCCCTGTGCACCGGCTCCGGAAAGCCATTTACCTCCCAATCTATCCGTGTAACTATTCAAATCTCAGGTGATGCCTCAAGCAATCAGCCTCCGGATCAGGCAGCTTTGAAAACTTGTTATCTTCCCACAAATCTCTATCAGACAAGCAGATCCCAGCTTGGCAGAAAGATGGCAATAAAAACTTATTGACAAATAAACTGTTTTTTAGGATTGTGTCCGAACAATGCGTTCCGGAATAGCTCAGCGGTAGAGCGGGTGGCTGTTAACCACTAGGTCGGGGGTTCAAATCCCTCTTCCGGAGCCATTATTTTTGCCTACAAAATAACCCGGCTTTTCCCCCAATATAGATTCTCTCTAATGCTTTAAATTTAGCTGAACGCCAACTTTTGCCATCGGGAATGAAAGAAGATTCTTTGAATTTCGCTGGATTGTCTTACTTGCTGGATTTGGATGCGTCCGCATCCAGCAAGGCCAAAGCCTTGAAAATTGAGCACGTCCCGTGCTCTGCAGACGAGACGCCTGCAATCCAGCAGTTCTACCTAATGAACAGCTTTCATGTAAACTCCATTTCACCTCCCTCCCGGATATCCATCTCTGTGAAACCGCATTCTGCCATAGGATTTATTCCATGATTTCGTAGATTAGTGGCTCTTTCTCTTTTTGCACCGGAGCAATCTTGTAAGCATCGCGGATCAGTTCTGCCACCACGCGTCCTTTGTCCTCGCTATTGGCATGCACTGTGCCGATCTGCTCTCCCGCCTCTACTTTATCTGAAATCTTGGGATTCAGCAGAGCGCCGGAGCTGAAATCCAGCTTGTCGCCGGTCTGCATGCGTCCTGCCTTGATCTGCACCAGAGCATAGCCGATGGCGCGGGCATCTATGGCATGGACATATCCGCTGGTCTTTGCCAGGATGGGAATCTGGTATTTGGCGGTATCAAAGAGGCTGTAATCTTCTATCACTTTTGCATCGCCCTTTTGGGCAGCGATGATTTCGGCAAATTTGGCCAGGGCCGAGCCGTCTTCTACCACAGAGTTTATCATCTTTTCCGCTTCCGGTCTGCTCCCGGCCAGGCCGGACATTTTCAGCATTTGGGTGATCAAAGCGGTGGTGATTTCATAGGTATCCGGCAGGTAATTTCCTTTCAGGTATTCTATGGCTTCTATGGTCTCCAGGGCGTTGCCCACAGCCTGTCCCAGGGGGGAATTCATATTGGAAAAGACCACCGAGACCTTTTGACCAAAGCTCTTTCCGGTGTGAATCAGATGTCCGGCCAGCTCTTTGGCCCGGCGCAGATTCGGCATAAAGGCGCCGCTGCCTATCTTGAGGTCTATCACCAGATACCGGGCACCTTCGGCGATCTTTTTGCTCATGATGCTGGCGGTGATCAAAGCCGGACTTTCCACCGTGCCGGTAACATCGCGCAGGGCATAAATATGCTTGTCTGCCGGAACCAGTTCTTCGGATTGTCCCACCAGGGCATAGCCGTGTTTCAACACCAGCTTTTTAATGTCCTCAATGCTGTATTGGGTATTAAACCCGGGGATGGCTTCCAGCTTATCCAAAGTGCCGCCGGTGTGCCCCAGCCCGCGTCCGGAGATCATCGGCACGTGCATCCCCAAAGCCGCAGCTATAGGAGCCAGCATCAGCGAGATTTTGTCGCCCACGCCGCCTGTGGAGTGTTTATCTGCCACTTTGAGTTCGCTCCCAAAATCAATCTGTTTGCCGCTCTCAATATAGCATTTGGTAAGCGCACTGATTTCAGGCGGCATAGCTCCCTGAAAAAAGAAGCACATCAGCAGCGCCGACATCTGATATTCGGGGATGCTGCCCGCCAGGTAGTTTGTGATAAAATAGCTGATTTCAGGCTCGGTAAGTTCAAAACCGTTCCGCTTTTTCAAAATGAGTTCTACAGGATTGTACTGCATATTTCGTCCTTTTAATTTGTGGTTAATTTCTCCCGGATATAACCGGAAAACATATCCATGATCCAGACCACCAGAGCGATGAGCCACATGATGAGCCCCACGTTTCGCCAGGATAGCATCTGTTGCTGTTGATAGAGTGCCAGTCCGATGCCGCCGCCGCCCACAAAGCCTACTATGGTGGCCATGCGCACGTTGATATCCCATCTATATATAGTAAAGGCCAGATATGGTGCCAGAATCTGCGGAGCCACGGCATAACGCCAGATCTGCAAAGTGGAGGCACCGGTAGCCTTGATCGCTTCCACCGGGCCAGGATCGATATTTTCTATCTGTTCACTATAAAGCTTTATCAAAGCTGCGATCGAATGAATCCAGAGTGCCAGCATCCCCGCAAAAGGGCCGATGCCTACCCAGACCACGAAGATGATGGCCCAGACTATGGCTTCGATAGAGCGGAAGATGGTGGAAATAGTGCGGATAAATAGGTAGGCGATCTTGCCCGGCACGGAGCCGAACATCAGGTTTTTGGCGGCAAAAAAGGAGAGCAGAAAGGCAAAAGGAATGGCCAGTACGGTAGCCAATAGCGCCAGATAAATGGTCTCCACCAAAGCCGCCAGCATGGGCACCAGCTGCTCGGTATTCGGATTGAAGATGCCGCGCAAAATAGATGTGGTATTTGATGCCTGTGTAAAAAAGGCCAGCGGTTTCAGCTCCACTATCACCCAGGCCATCACTATCGATAGCAAAATCGCAAAGCCGGCCTCGTATTTCCAAAAAGATTTCACCTGCTTCATGCCGGCGATCTTGGCCGCCAGAGAGCCCTTGCTGAGCACCGTAAGTGCAGCTATCGCCACCGGCGCCAGCAGGATGAACCAGCCCGGCACGGAGAAGGTCGCCCAACGCAGCAGCAGCCAGGCAAGGCAGGCCACAACATAGAGCCAGACGCCATATTCGATCAAGATCAGTTTTATATATTTCATAGCAAGCTATTTTCCTCTTTCTCCCAGTGCCAGATCAGGCAACCGGATGGACGGAATATTTTTTGAGAGTCTTTGTGAAAAGGCGGGATTTCGTCAAGTCTTTTCCTTGTTAGGGGTTTCCCGCAGATAGCGCGGATGGGGGTTTCACGCAGATAGCGTTGATAAGGGCGCAGATGGCGCGGATTGGGGGGGGGGGTTGAGGGGGTTTAGAGGGTTGATTTGCGAAGTTTGCGGCATTTTGGAATAATGTACCGGAGGCCTGCCATAGCTCCGTTTTGGCTTTGGATACCAAGCTGCTTTTGGGCGTCGAAGACGCTTCGGACTTTACATGAAAACTGATTTTTGGGGTCCAAAAATCTTGCTCCTATCTACGGTCCCAAGAAATCCACTTCACATGAGTTCAGATAGCAGGCATCCACCAGTCCATATTCAGACTCTCGTAATAAATGGGGAATACCAAACAACCTTGCAGTTTTCTGGCATTCCCCCAAAATATCGAGTCACTCTTTTGATAATGAACTTAATGATAGTATATTAACTATCATCTATGCCTATGTATTTCAGTTTATACTTTTGGCAGTTAAGATTCATGATTCCAACATTAATATCCTTCCAATCCGAGTCCCATTGTTACTCTATTTAGATAGTAACCTAAAGCTACACTATGATATAGAGTCCTGTAGAGACGGCATTTAAGATAGCAAACACCGACCAGTCCATAATCAGACTCTCGTAAAATAGGGAAATGCCAGCCAGAAAGTTCTTGACAGAAAAAGTATTATCCCAAAAGGTGAATTTAACTATGTTGCATATCAATCCACAACTTTCAGGCCATTATCTTTGGGGTAGATATTACATATTTTTGGGCGCACATCGCCTATAGCAAAAAGGACTCATGTCCGCAATATAAATAAAGATCAGACAGCACAATGCTGTCATGGAGATAATCAATGATCAAAGAAGTAGGACGTCTCAATATAGATGACTATAAAATACTGGATGCTCAGGTAGAGAAAATCTTTCTGAATCTGGACAAGAAAAAACCGGATCAGGCTATCAAACTAATCATGGAAATGGGCAATACCGCCAATTACTTTGTGCGGGAAGAGCTGGGCAAACGCCTCGCAGTCTATACAGGAAAAGGCAATCTGGACAAAATCTGTGGCGATCTATTGGAGGACTTCATCTATGGAGTACGCGCCACCGGGCTCTTTTACTTTTATTACAAATATCAGGAAAGCCCCGAGCACATCATCAAAACCCTGGAAAAGACCTTTGAAACAGTCCCCTGGGAAAGTGAGACTATCTGCTTTGAGATGTGGAAGAACTTTCCCGATGCCATGCGCGAGCACATGCCGCTCTGGGCTGAAAGTGACAATGAAAAGAAGCGCGCTATCTCTATGCACGGTATGGAAAATGTCGCCTCCAGGAATCCCCAATTTGTGCTGATGTTTGTAGGCCGCCTTTTGGATGATGAAAGCGAAGAAGTGCAAAAGAAAATCTCCCACATCCTCACGCAGGTGGGAAGAGTACGCCCCATTCAGACTTATACCAATGTCCGCCGCTGGCTTATCGATGCCGATGAAGCCCGTTTTCATACCATCTGGCAGACCCTGCGCAAGCTGGCCAATATCTTTACCCAAAAGAGTAAACGCGATCATGGCAGCGACTTTATGAGCATCACCCAACGCACCGTGCAGGAATGGAGAAAGGATAAGAATCCGAACGTGCAAAATATGGGCAACAAACTCGGCTCTGTAGTCCGCATGCGCAATAAGGCCAATGCCCGTAAGTAATTCCCGCATCATCTTCATCCTCGTGGAGCCCATCTATGCCGGAAACGTGGGGGCTGTAGCGAGAATCATGAACAACTTCTGCTTTGACGAGCTTCGCATCGTGGGCAGCATTCCCCATAAAAACGACTTTTACCTGGCTATGCATTCTGAACATCTGCTTGATAATGCCCGGCTATACCCCGATCTTGCTGCCGCTACATCTGATCTCGACCGTGTGATAGCCTTCTCCCGCAGACTGGGCAAGAACAAGCCTATAGATATGTCCCCCATGCAGATGGCTGCCTATGTGCATGATCTGCCCCAGCTCAAAATCGGTCTGGTCTTTGGCCGGGAAACCTATGGCCTTACAGATGGTGAAGCAGATCTCTGCCCTCTGCGGTGTCACTTCAATGCCAATCCCGATTTCCCCTCCATCAATCTGGCGCAGGCTGTGGCTCTGGCCAGCTATGAAATCGCCAGCTTCCAGCAACGCAATCAAGAACTGGGAGGACAGCGGAAAGTGGATGCCGTCAGCGGAGACGAACTAAATAAAATCCATCAATATATGATAGACGTAATGAGCGGGATCGGCTATTTCAAAAGCCACGAGACCACAAATTGGGACGTCTTTCTGAAAAAGCTGCTGGCTCAGTTAAATCCCAATAAAGAGACTGTTTATCGCCTGCGGCAGATGTTCAATCGCTTCCACGTGCTGGTAAAAGGCAAGGGTAAAGGCTACGATTCACAATAGTACGGAGTCTAATCCGGCTTCTTCAATATCCTGGTAAAATCCTTCTTAAAGAAGCGGGTGATGAAGAGGGTTTTGATGCCGATGCCAATTTTGCGGGGAGTGATGGTGCTGTTTCTCATGCTGTCTATCAAGAGCGGAAATAGTCTCCAGCCTTTGCTGAGATAGACTCTTACATAAGCTTTGGGCAGCAGCTTCTCGATCTCGGTATGGCTGATGCCGGCGGGACGATATACGCAGTGCAAGATGTCATACTCTTCCCAATTGTAATGCCTGATCCGCTTTTCTGCCCTCAATCTCTCAAATAGCTCTGTGCCGGGGAAAGGCGTGAGGATGGAGATCAGGACGTAGCCCAAGGGCAGGCTGCAAAAGAACCTGATGTTCTGCTCAAGATACTCTTTGGTGTCAAATTCATCTCCGGAGCCAAGGATCATATACCAGTTATGCGTCACACCCACCTTGTTCATAATGCGGATTGCCTTTTTGATCTGCTGCACATCTATCTTCTTATGCATGCGCTCCAGCACTTCGGGAATGCCGCTTTCGATGCCAATGGAGACCAGCCTGCATCCGGTTTTCGCCATGCGGGCGAACATCTTGGGATTCCGGCAGATGGTATCCACGCGGCTCATGCAGCTATAAGTAAACTTTATATCTTCTGCTTCGATCGCATCGCAAAAACGGTTCACCCAATCGGCATCCACAGTCAGATTGTCGTCATGAAACCAGAAATCCGTATAGCCCCATTCGATGTATTCCTTGATTTCCGAGATTACGGTCTCCACGCTGCGTTTGCGGTATGATCCTCCATAAAAGGCTGAAATAGAGCAGAAAGAACAAAAGAACGGGCAGCCGCGGGAAGATACTATTTTGGGGCTGAAGCTAAATTCCAGAGCGGTAAGATCACGCGTGATCTTCGGCAATTGTTCGATGTCCTGCATGATCACTATCTGCTCATCGTTCCAAAAACGTTCATCCTTATAGAAGACCATGCCCATAATCTCCGGATATTCATTGCCCTTTTCCAGCTCTGCTAAAAGCTGCGGGAAGACCTCTTCCCCTTCGCCCCGGCAGATGTAATCCACGCCGGTATCTGCATAAACCTCTTTATACATAAAGGTAGCATGATGTCCGCCGATGATGGTTTTGAGCTGGGGATGGCTCTTCTTTATCTGAACCAGAAGGTCGCGCACTATGGGATAAGTGGATGTCACACAGGAGACTGCCAGCAGTTCGGGCTGATAGCGGCGGATATATCTGTCCACATTGTCTTTATCGGCTATTACCACTGTGACCTTGTGCCCGGCATCTCTGGCTGCAGCAGCTACGTATAGCAAGCCCTGCAATATTTGATTGCCAGTGCGCAAGCTCTCCAAGCCACCGATGGTGGACTTTGGCGAGATTAGCAGTATCTTCATGTCTAACTCCTCTTGTCTCTAATTCTTTAGCATTAAAAGAGCAGCGAAAATCCTGTCTCTTCCTTATGCGTTACTTTATTTTATCAAGCTGATCTTCTTAGTCTGCCCCGTGCTTTGCAGGATGTATATGCCATTTGGGCACTGCAGGCCGCTGCTGTCTTTCCCATCCCAGCTCTGAGTATAGCCGTTTTTGCTATTGAGCTTCAGACTTGTGATCAATTGCCCTTTCAGGTTATATATCTTCACGGTTTCCGGTGCTTTCCCTGAGTGCTCCAAAGTGATATTGAGATGGGAGCGCATGGGATTGGGATAGGCTTTGAGCTGGATTTGCGCAGGCGCTACCTGCTCATCGGAATTTGCTACAGGCTGGATAACTTCCAGTTTTGTGAGAATCAGCCCCACCATTTCAGATAGTCCCAGATCGCCATCAGCCACTTCCGTGAGATGGAAACTGCTGCCGATAGTCTTGTATGTATCAGGAGCGTTCAGCACTCCAATGATAGCATCGATATAGACGATATTAGCGGTTTTAAAGAGCATACTGGCGCTGGCACCCACAGGCGACAGGGCATCGGTCTGAAAATCATGGTTCGTGTAATCCCAGTAGCTGTCTTCAGCCCGGATTCTATCTATGTGCACCACCATGTCAAAGGGGGCTTCCAGGCCAAATTTGCCCAGAAACTCATCATTGGGATCCCAGGGCAGACGTCCTTCCATATAGATTTTGCCGCCGGCTTCCAGATAGCCATTCAGGAGATTGTACTCCAGGCTGCCTTCCTGCGGAGCTTCATTATCAAAGAGACAAAACACCGCTGCAAAGGAATCTATATAGTCATAATCCGGGATGAGGCGATTGCTATAGACCACATTCAAGTCTGCGTTTTCCCGGATGGCATTGACCACAGGATAGCCATCGAAATGAGGAGAATAAACCAGGATTTCCCCTTCCGGCTGGAGAAATTCGGTATGTCCCAGGACGGGATCGCCAAAAAGCAGATAGGTATATACGTTTTGCAATTCCGGCCAGATGATGCCGCCATCATCGATGGGATCGCCAAACAGATAATATTGAGTGTGCAAGAGATTGGTATAGGCCAGAGCTGCGCCGGCGCTATAGCCTCCTTCGGCATAGTTTTCCAGGAAATGGTAGTTATAGCTACAGAGTCCGCCCCAACCGGGATTTTCCCAACCGACCTTGTACCAGCCGGTTCTGCTGGCAGCCACGATGGCTACGGCTTTGCTCACCAGAGCCTTTTCCGCCAGAGATTGCTGATTGTAATCCAGATAGCCGTTATTGCAGGAGGCGGCAAAGATCACCGAGCCATATTCACTTTGAATATTATCAAAACTGTATTTATCCACCAGCGGATACCACTGCATTTCATAGGAATCCGGGCTGCCGTTGTTATTTGTATCCTGCATCCAGATCTTGCGGGCGGAAGAGACGGGAGAGCCATGTGCACTCCAATTTATCAAGCCATAATCTTCTGTCCTCAGCTGGTGGTTAAAATTGCTTTCATCCAGATCATAATCTGAAGGATGTGAAGGCAGCACGCCCAGCTGTTCATACAAAGTAGTGCTCTCATAATCCCGCAGGATAGTGACTTTTATCAGCTCCATGAAGTCTGCCCCATCGGTCTGCGGCATGTTAGATTGCGGTTCACCCTGATAGTTCAGATAAGCTGCGGGCAGCAAAGCTTCGTTCTTGAAAGCGGCTGTGCTTTGCTCAAAGGCCAAAATGCGCTGGGCAATCTGCCCCACCTCAGCGGCATCATTGGTACTGAAGCGTCCCACAAAAGCTTCCGGAGTGTAATCCACCCCATAATCTTCCTCGCCATACTGGGAGTAATATTCACCCAGGCGGCCATCTTCATCCGTATCCCAATTGCTGGTGAGATCGGCATAATAAAAGTCTGAAGCTACCGTATTATTACCATTTGGCTCCGGAGTGAGATAGGCGATGGGCACCAGATCATGATCTCCCACCAAAAGCACATAGCTAAAGGGATATAGCACTTGCTGGGTGATCAGATGATTGCGTAGCTTTTCGGCACCGTCTGCACCCACTTCATTGACCAAAACTTCTGCGATATCGGAAAACTGCACATCAAAACCCTGTCCCTGCCGAAACGCAGTCCACACACTTAAAGCATTATACAGCTCGGGCGTACTGATCACCCGGATTCCCATGCTATGACGGGTAGAAGAGCGGTACCAGATCTCAAGCTGCTGAGAATTGGCAAAGAAATCTGCACTCTTGAAGGTAGCAGGAATCTGCCCTTGCTCGCTGCTCCCGGACCGGTATTGGATGCTGATCTTTACGCTTTCAGACCACAGACCCAAGGCTTCATCATAAGGCAGCACGGCAAAGCTCAGATAGTTCAACTCTCCCCACTTACGCTGTCCCAGATAACTATATCTTTTCCCAGTAGAGCGCGGGCTGGAGCTGCCCAGTATCCCTTCGCTACTGATGAAGGGGGGATTGATCTGCTGATAGCTCTTTGCAGCTGCTCTGGGACTGGCAAAAGTAAGCTCATAGTCCAGCATTTCCGCATTTTTGGGCAGCAGGATATTCACGCTGTGAACCGGAACCTGTTTGCTACCCGGCGCTGTGCTGTATCCGCTACGGGCGCTTTCCGAAAAAGAGACCTCCACCGTGAGGCCCCTGGCAAAAATCAAGATAGGAAGTACTAAGATCAGGATGAACAAAGATTTTTTCATGGCTTTTTTCCTTTGAATTTAGGTTTAGCTTTGGCTTTAGGTTTGTGGGCATTCTTTTTGAGTTTGGGACGATACAGCTTAGCTTTACTGAGCGGCATTCGGGAAGTTGCCTGCTTTAAGGTACTGCTATCCAGAGTCTCGCGATGCTCCTGCAAAAAAGCCTCCACAGGGATGGGCGCCTTGTCCCAAAGGTCACTCAGAAACCAGCCCAGCGCCTGTTGTACCACTTTCTCCCGGTCCCGGATCAAAGGCGTGAGAAAGTGCAGCATGGCTTCGGCATCCAGGGCACGTCTTTGCCACATCAGGGATATGATGACTGCGCGGCGGGTATATTTACTGCGTGAATCCCGCCAGGAGGCGAAACTCTGTAGATCACACAGCTCCAGCTCAAAGAATACCGGCAGGATTTTAGAACCCAAAAGATCGGCATGCGCCCAATTTTCCACAGCCGTGTCCAGCCATTCCTTGATGCGTTCACGTATGTAAGCATCCATGCGGGGGCGATGCTTTTTGATCAGCATAATAGCCAGACTGCCAAATTCATATTTCCCGGTCTTGAGTAAGATCAGGCCCAGCTCCGCTATCTCGCGGGGGGTGATTTCATATTCTGTAATGATACGGTCCCGCAGAACTTTCAACTCTTCATCTTCGATGCCAAAGGCGTCGTAGCCCTCGGTGAAATTACGCATATTGCGGATGGCCAGTACGGGGTCTTCACGATCAAAACAGAATCTTTCGATCTCGGCATATATACTCTTGAATTTCTTGTTCATTTCAGGTCTATCCATAATTCTCCACCAGATAATCACCGGACAAGTCTGCCCGGACTTCGTTTTAGACTACTATCTTCAATGCAAGGATTGTTCCAAACCTGCTGCAGATAGCTTTTCAGAGTATGCTCAGCCCTGCCCCTGAATCTTTACGGACTACAGTTCTACCACAAAATCCCGCTGAAAATCATGCTGCTCATCGTGATCCACATAGCCCAGAGGGTTTCTTACCATCCGTGTTTCACCGATATAACGATCATCAAAATCGTGAGCATGGCCATGCACCCAGAGCGCAATTTCGGGATGCTGTAAGATCAGATCATCCAGATTGGAGGCAAAGCCGGTGGTGAGTTCCGAACCCTTGAATATATCCGGCACACACTGGAAACTGGGCAGATGGTGGGTCATCACGATAGTCTTACCCGCAAAGGGATTGGAAAGCGTATCCTGGATAAACTTCAGGGACAGATCATGATAATGATTGCTGTCAGCTGTCAGGATATGGGTCTGAGTTCCGCGGGGGCCATCTTTGAAGATAAAGCGATAATCATTCAGCCCGTTTTCCACTTTGACTGCCGCATAGGATGGGACATAGCTCCACAATAATGATGCGATAATGCGAAGATCCTGATGGATGTAAACCGCATTGTTCAGACGATAATGGTGCTCTGAAATCTTTTCGTTTACAGAAGGGTAGGCGCCCTCGATATTAGAGCCGTAAAACTCATGATTCCCAAAAGTGGAGATGGTCAGGGCAAAATCCCGGTCAAAGCCCTCTATAAAAGACTGAATCCGGTCAAAGTGATTGAGGGTGCACATATCACCCGCGATCAATAGAATATCTGCTTGGGGGATCAGCGGATTCTTGCTGAGCCAGCCGCGGTTTGCCGGAAATTCCAAATGTAAATCAGAGACTATCTGAACTTTCATAAAAGCTCCCTTTTGCTTGTTTTGGGCTGCGCTGTGCCCATAGCAAAGCTGAGCTGTGCAGCATGGGCGTGATCCGATAGTTTTTTCATATTTTTCCTCGATACCAAAATATAAGAGGACGGAATAAGGTCAAGCTAATAAATGAGGGAAAGGACGCCGCACTGCCTATCTGCCCCTTTTCCCCGAACTTGCTTTTGATTCGTTCTTAACTCGAGTTCACTCGAAGCTTCGAGTAGGCTCGAGTAAAAACTGAGTTAAAATTGAATTCATCGAAAGGGCTTGATAGCGCATTGGACTTCAGAAGCTTTTGGGATGATTCGACTACAGCAGGAAAGGCATCCTGCTCTAAAGCAGAGTAGCATGCCGATGCTGCTGAAGCTGCTGTCTGGAGTTTACATGAAAGATGATTGTTTGGAGTTGAAACCGGCTCACCCAACACAACCTTATCCACCAAGCTTGAAGCCGGTTTTGACTTCAAGGAATCAGCTTTCATTCACGGTGGCGAAAGTCGGCTTTCGGTCAAGTTCAAATGTCTTACGGCCTTGCTGGATGCGAGACGCATCCAATCCAGCAGCCGTCTGGAGTTCAATGCGCTGATGTAAACCTCACGTAAACTCTTACTTGACAGCGCATTGGACTTCAGAAGGCTTTGGGATATTTCGTGTCTACAAGAATGGCATCCTGATCTACGGTAGGCGGCGCTCCTTTTCAATCAAGGCCTGCGGCCTTGCTGGATGCGAGACGCATCCAATCCAGCAGCCGTCTGGAGTTCAATGCACTGATGTAAACCTCACGTAAACTGTTACTTGACAGCGCATTGGACTTCAGAAGGCTTTGGGATATTTCGTGTCTACAAGAATGGCATCCTGATCTACGGTAGGCAGCGCTCCTTTTCAATCAAGGCCTGCGGCCTTGCTGGATGCGAGACGCATCCAATCCAGCAGCCGTCTGGAGTTCAATGCGCTGATGTAAACCTCACGTAAACTCTTACTTGACAGCGCATTGGACTTCAGAAGGCTTTGGGATATTTCGTGTCTACAAAAATGGCATCCTGCTCTACGGTAGGCGGTGCTCCTTTTCAATCAAGGCCTGCGGCCTTGCTGGATGCGAGACGCATCCAATCCAGCAGCCGTCTGGAGTTCAATGCGCTGATGTAAACCTCACGTAAACTGTTACTTGACAGCGCATTGGACTTCAGAAGGCTTTGGGATATTTCGTGTCTACAAAAATGGCATCCTGCTCTACGGTAGGCGGTGCTCCTTTTCAATCAAGGCCTCGGCCTTGCTGGATGCGAGACGCATCCAATCCAGCATTATCCGAGCCGACTTAAACTCCGAAACTCCGCTTGGCTTGAAGAGCGAAACTCCGCACTTGACACATTATTCGCCTTTATACATTATGCACTCACTTAGGGAAAAAACCCCGAAAGGAGTGAATATGATAACTGTTTATGTAAATGGTAAAGCCACCCGCGTGCTGAACAACACCAAGGTCTTACACGCCTGCACCAAGGCCGGATATCCGGTTCCGCATCTATGCTACCATGAGGACCTGCCAGCCTTTGGAAATTGTGGAGTTTGCATGGTGGAAATAAATGGCCGCACCGTGCGAGCCTGCTCCACCCCTTGTGAAGAAGGCATGGAGATCAAGACCACCGGTAAAAAGCTTTTGGATCTGCGCCGCGAAGCCGTGGAGATCATCCTGTCCAATCATCCCAACAACTGCCCGGAATGCATCAAAAACGGACGTTGTGAATTGCAGGACTTAGCCCAAGAGCTCGCCATCCGCCATATGAGCTTGAAACACGTGAAACGTAAATACAAAGGAATAGACGAATCTTCCCTCGCCATCACCCTGGACCCTTCTTATTGCATAAATTGCGGACGTTGTACTTATGTATGCAACGAGATTCAAGATGTGCATGCCTTGCAGAGCAGCGAACGGGGGTTTGAGACCTATGTAGGCCCCACCTTTGACCGCCCTCTGGAAAGCAGCGAATGCGTAAAATGCGGGCAATGCAGTGCCTACTGCCCGGTGGCAGCCATCTACGAATGCGATGATTCCGAGGATTTGTGGGCTGCTCTGGACGATCCGGAGCTCATCCTGGTGGCTCAGGAAGCACCTGCAGTGAGAGTAGCTTTGGGTGAAGAATTTGGCTATAAACCCGGCACCAACGTAAAAGGTAAGATGTACACAGCGCTTAGGGAATTGGGCTTTCAATATGTCTTTGATACAAACTTCGGGGCAGACCTCACCATCATGGAAGAAGCCAGTGAATTTGTGCATGTATTCAAGAATAACCCACAGGACTTTCCTTTGATCACTACTTGCTGTCCTTCCTGGGTGGACTTTCTGGAGAAGTTTCATAGCGATCTGATCCCCCATTTCTCCTCTTCCAAGAGTCCGCATCAGATGGTGGGCACGATGGTAAAAACCTATTGGGCACAAAAGATGAATCTGAATCCTGATAAAATCTTCTTGGTCTCCGTAATGCCCTGCACTGCCAAGAAATATGAGATCGAACGCATGGACGATATGTTCGCCTCGGGACACAAAGATGTGGACATCACCATCACCACCCGCGAGCTGGCACGTATGCTCAAGACCCGGGGAATCGATCTGCGCAAACTGGAAGACGGCGTGGCGGATAACCCTCTGGGTGAATACACCGGTGCCGGCACTATCTTTGGTGCCTCCGGCGGAGTGATGGAAGCAGCGCTGAGAACCGCTTACTTTCTGGCCACCGGCTCGGAGCTGCCAAATCCGAAAATAGACTTTGTGCGAGGTGGCAAAGGCATCAAAAAAGGAAAAATAGAGCTTCTGGGCAAGGAAGTCCGCATCGGCGTGGCCTCTGGACTGGGCAATGTTTCCAAGCTCATGAACGAAATCCGCGATGCCAAGGCTGCCGGCAAAGAACCGCCCTATCACTTTGTGGAAGTAATGGCTTGCACCGGCGGTTGCGTGGGAGGTGGAGGCCAGCCTTACCGCAGCACAAATAGCGTCCGTCTGGCTCGCTCCAAAGGCCTTTACAAAGAAGATGAGGGCTGCGAGCACAGAGAATCGCACAACAACCCTTCCATCCAAAAGTTGTATGCCGAATATCTGGAAGCGCCCAATAGCCCCAAGGCCAAGCGCCTTCTACACACCAGCTATATCGCGCGTCCCATGAAGATCAGCAAAGATTAATCAACCATGAAAAAGCCGGATAAAAGCCTGATTTACCCTCTTTTCATACCCAATGAGGCCTGCCCCGGAGGCTGCATATATTGCAATCAATATAAGATCAGCCGTGCACATGCTTTTGATCTGAAGCAGGCACAAGCTGAAGTGCAGGCTTTTATCCGGCGAAATCCAAACCGCAGGAAAGAGATCGCCTTTTATGGCGGCACCTTCACAGCCCTGCCCGGTAGCCGGCAGGAAGCTTTGTTAAAAGGAATCTATGATCTTTTGGACGACAATGCCAGCATCCGCATCTCCACTCATCCTGCATTTATAGATACTGAAATCCTACAGCGCTGCAAATCCTTTCGGGTGAAAACCATAGAGCTTGGCATCCAGGACTTTTGCGATCTGCCTCTTCAAAAAAGCGGGCGCAATTACACTCAGGCTATGGCTTTGAGTGCTGCAGAAATGGTTCGCTCTGCGGGCTTCGTTCTGGGCTTGCAACTCATGCCCGGTATGCCGGCTAGTGATGAGCAGACCTTATCAGAAAATCACCGCCTCTTAAGGCAGCTCAAGCCAGACCTGCTGCGGCTCTATCCCCTGGTGGTGATCAAAGATACCCCCCTTCATAGCATCTATCTGAAGGGAAAATACACCCCGCTTACCATCGCACAAGCAGTCAGAATTTGTGCGGATTATGCCGAACTCTGCGCTGCAGAAGGCATCCGCATCATCAAATATGGCCTGCCCTCAAATCTGGATCAGACAGATTTCATCGCCGGCCCCTTTCATCCCGCCTTTGGAGAATTGGTCAGACAGGAGCTCTTGATCCGGAAACTGGACAATATCCCCCGGCAAATGTGGAAATTAGATAAAAAAGAAGAACAGCTGCTAAAGGCGCATGGCTGTATGTATCTAAGCTCAAAACGGCATTTACTTAGCCAGCAACACCAGCATAATCGGTTTGTAAGAAACTGATTAGAGGAGATATCCATGAATTACAAACTATTGATTTTATTTGCCATCTTATTGATCCTGGGGGCTTGTGAGATCGAGAAGCCCTCACTCCCAATCTGGGATGTAGATCTCAAAGTGCCGCTGATCAACGAACACTACTACGTGTCAGGCCTGGTGGATAGTATGCACCTCGTAGTGGATGATAACAATCTACTGTATCTGACTACCCAGGGAGAAGCAGAAACTCAGACCTTACCGCCTGTGGAAGTGCAGCCCAATATCAGCGCAAACGATCTGCCGGTTTTGTCTAACATAGACATGGTGCAGGCCATTCCTTTTGATGACAGTCAGGACAATGCCGCTCTTACTTATGGAGAGATAGCCTCCGGTGAGATCAAAATCCAGGTAGCTAATGTCCATCCCGATGCAGGCGACTGGATTTTAGAGCTCAGGATACTGTCCATCACAGACCCTCAGGGCATTCCCTTGCAGCTGAGCTATACCGAGCCTACCCCCTGGCAAACCATAGACCTCAGCTCCCATCACATCGGTGTCCTGGATAGTGAAGAGACCATAGACAATCTGGATGTAGAGATCACCAGCTCATCCGCTCTTCCCGATGGCAGTCCTCTGGCCGAAATCAGTTTACAGAGCACCACGCCGATCACCTTTCACTTGTTTCAGGGACGCCTGAATCATTATGAAGCTCATACGGGGACTTCTACCAGCAATATCGATATTGAATACCCACTTGATCTGGACGAAGCTATCACCCTGCATGATGCTTACATTGAGATAATGGTCTCAAATCAAATCGGCTTTAACTGTGAATTTGTGGGCTGGTTCGAAGCCACTCGCGGCGACATGGTCGTCACCATCCCGATAGTGGACGATAATGGCAATAACTTCCGCGTTGATGCTTCCACAGTAGATAATCCCGCCCTTTTGACATTTAGCAACCGCCTTTCGGAGCTCATGCAGATCATGCCAGATCATATTGAGATTGTAGGTGGCAAATTCGTGATAGATTCCAGCTCCGGCTATGGCAGCTTGCGGGATACGGATATCATCTCTGCTCAATACTCTGTATTGGCGCCCTTCCGCTTCACTTTGCATGATAAACCCATTACCATAAACAGCCCCACCAAGATCAGCATCAGCAAAGAAAACCGCCAGCGCATCAGCCAAAACGTGCTGGAAGCCGCCCTCAGCCTCCAGGTGCTGAATACTATTCCCATCGGCGCTACCGCCTATGCTTATTTTGCAGATCATGATTCTATCAATGTCCAAGACCCCACTACTTACAGCTTTGTCAAGCAGATGAGCCTGGACTCTGCGCAGACGAATCCAGACTGGCAGGAGCTGGAATCCTTGAGCCTGAACCAGGCCGAGCTTGATATCTTTAGCGCACCGGACGTATATTTGAAATGGGTCTTCCACTTTGAAGAGTCAACCGGACTGGTGGAGGTCCATGCCGGGCCGGATGATTTTATCTGGCTCAAAGGCCAGATTCTGGCCAAACTGAGGGTGGAGGATATCTAAGATGAAAAAGCTGCTATTCCTCCTTTGCCTCTGCCTGGGCCTGAGCTCCCTGCTGGCAATGCCCTCCGCAAAATCAATCTTTTATGCAGATAGCTATATGCTACGTGCTTACGGCGTGGAAGCAAACTACTGGAATCCCGCCAAACTCAGTAAAGACAGGCCCCTAGATGTCTGGCTGCCCCTGGTAAATAGCGCTATCTATGCTTCAAACAACGCCCTGGACCTGGACACCTACAATTACTTTGCCTCCCGCGATACCCTGCACAGCGCAGATAAGATAAAGCTCCTGGACTTGATCGATGGCAGGCTCAGAGTAAGGTCTGGAGGATCCATCAGCGTCTTTGGCATCACCACCGGCAATGCCGCCTTGTCGGCTTCTACAAAACACTATCTCAAAGGCGCATTATCAGAGAAGTATCTGAATATCCTGCTCTATGGCAATACCGATGATTCTTATGAATTCGTAAAATCCAACACCAATGTCTCTGCTCTGGCTTATACAGACTTCACCTATGGCTTGGGAGACTTCACCCTTCCCTTTATCCCGGAGCCGGCACCGCAGGTCAAAGCCGGATTTTCCGTGAGCCTGTTAACCGGATTGTACAGCATCGACACCCAAGAGTATAGTGGCTATATCACCAATAACCCGGATGAGGGCATGAACGCCCTGCAGGAAATCAAGCTGCGTCAGGGTATGGGCGGAATAGGCTTCAAGGGAATGCTGGGAGTTTATTCCGAGCTCCTGCCGGGGCTCCAGGCTGGTCTCACGGTGGACAACATCGCCGGCTTCATAAATTGGAGACTGAAAAGCCAGGAGGATAGCTACACTTTCTCGGTAGATAGCCTCTATGTTTCCAATATCGGACAGGACTTTTATCTGCAGGAATCCGAGAGCTATGACATCGATCCCTTTACCACTACCATGCCTGCGGAGCTGAGACTGGCTGCGATGTACAAACACAAATACGCCACCGTCTCGGCAGACTGGGTGCATGGCTTCAAAGATACAGCCACAAACAGCGCCACCGGAGTTCTCTCTCTGGCCGCCAGCTTCCAGCCGATAAAGAATGTAGATCTATCCTGGGGAGTCTCTCTGCCTAATAGTCACAATCCCCTGAAGGTATCTTATGGCGTCAATTTCAAGGACAGATTCATCGATTTCGGCCTTGCCTTGCAGAGCTATGACAGCGCATTTCCGGGCTACAAATCCAAAGGTGTCTCTCTGGGACTCTCCATGGGCATGGGATTCTGATGATATTTATCCTGGCAGCCATCCTCGCTATCCTGATCTCCGGTGCGCTTTACTATCGCACCCAGCCCGCACTGAGTCCGCGCAGAAAGGCTCTGCTCTTTGCTCTGCGCAGCATCTCGCTGTTTGTCTTGCTGCTGATCTTGCTGAGCCCGATCTTTTACTTTATCAGGCAAAAGACCGAATCCGGACAGGTGCTCTTGCTGAAGGATACATCCCTGTCCATGGAACTGATGCGGGATGGCAGCAGCAAACACGAGCTGCTCAAAAAGCCGTTGCAAAGCTTGAAAGAGCGATATTCAGAAGCTGGATATGATGTCCTGGAGCGCAGCTTTGCCGATGGTCTGAAGGGTGCGCCTGACAACAGCCTCTTGATCAAAAGCCTGGGTGAACTCAGCCAAACTCTGGATTTCAGCCGGATTCAGGCCATAGTCCTGGCCTCCGACGGCTGGTTGCGTGATGAGGATTTCAGCCTGATTCCGAGGCTCAGCGTTCCTATCATCGCTCTGGTAGATACCAGCCGCTTTGCCATCCCCGACCTGGCCTTAAAGTCCATAGAAACAAACCGCTACGCCTATCGCAATGAAGCCACCATCATCCGCGCCAAAGTGCAGGCTACGAATTACTCCGGCCCGGCCAATATCCATCTGTATCTCGGACCAAACCGCCTGGCTACACAGAAGGTGGAATTGCAGGAAGGCCTGCAGGAAATAGTGGATTTCAGCCACCGCTTTGGCCAAACCGGTTTTTACAATTTCAAAGTGGAAGTAGATGCCCTGAAGCAGGAAACCCGCCTGAGCAACAACCAAATGCCCGGCGCCATAGAAGTTCTGTCCGAAAAAGAGCTGATCGTCACTTTCTCCGATGCTCCGGCCTGGGACAACAAATTCATCCTGGATGCCATCGCCACCAATCCCAGATGGCAGAGCCAGTCCTATCAGATCCGGGATGGCAATATCTGGCAGGGCGAGCAGAGCGCCAGACTGGACCCCAAAGACAGAGCCGCCGCAGTAGTGATAGTAAACAACGGCAATCTCCGCCTGCATAGCGCTGCCGCAGAGTATATTACCAGCAATCTCAAACGCGGTGCAGGGCTGCTCTACCAAGGCCTGCCCTCCGAGCAACTGACCGAATACCTCGCGCTGCAAAAGTCCAATATCGCCACCCCCTATCAGGGCTTTGTGCAAATCTCCCCGGACGCCTCGCTCTATGCCATGCTGAATCCCCTCGCTCAGGAAATCTCCAAACTGCCGCCCCTGGACTATTATTATGTAAACCCCTCCCCAGGAGCGGAGATATTGGCCACCCTGAACAACCCCCAAAAATCCCCCGCCATCGCTGTAAAACACAGCGGAAAAAGCCGCAGCCTCACCCTCAGCTTTCTCAATCTCTGGCGCTGGCAGATGCAAAGCCCGGACTCCGGCTATCAAAAGATGATGGTCAATATACTCACCTGGCTCAGCAACAAAGCTTTGGGCTCTTACAGTGCCATCTACAAAAGCAGCTATCTGCAGGGTGAAAAGGTGCTGATCCGCCTGCGCGCCGAGGATGAAATCCGGGCAAGCGACCTGGACAAGGACCCGTTGATCACCATCTTTGATCCTCAAGGGGGTGAAATCACCCGCGACTTTATGGTTCGTGAAGGCGATGAATACAGCTTTAGCACCCAGCTTAGTAAGACCGGAAATTACCGCTTTGAAATCCGGGAACCGGATTCCGATCAAAAGAGCTCCGGCACCTTCGCCATCTCCGAAATGGCAGCGGAAGAGCGTGACTTCGACTTTAACCTCCCCCTGCTCAGCTATCTGAGCTCCGAAAGCCGCGGCCGCCTCCTCAGCCTCGCCGAGGCAAAGGACTATAAACCGCTTCCCCCCAATGAACGAGAACGCATCTACCGCAATGAATATGCCTTCTATAAAAGATGGTATATCATTTCGCTGTTTATCCTCAGCTTCTGCCTGGAACTCTTTTTCCGCAGAAGATGGGGACTGTTGTAACGCCCCTTAAACAAAAAAGGAGAGCTCATGAAATACCTGTTTATCATCGCTACTTTGACCCTGCTTGCGGTTCTGGGCTGGCATTGGCTGAAAGGTTCCAAAAGCAAATTTAACCTTCTGGTTATAACCAATAAACCTATAAAGGAGACATCATGAAATACCCATTTATCATCGCTATCTTAGCCCTGCTCGTAATCTGGGGCTGGGATTGGATCAAAGGCCCCAAGAATAAGTTCAACCTTCTGGGAGTTGCCTTCATCATCGGCATCAGCATCTTCAGCCTCGCTTTCTGGCAAAGCCGGCAGGCCTCTACCAGCCTGCGCGTGGTGGGATATTCCAGCAAACTCTTTGAATCCGACCTCGTAAAATGGAATATCTCGGTGCAAAAAATGGTTTCCTTAAACCAATTGAATCAAGGTTACAAAGATATGAGCGCCGATATCAAAGCCTTCAGAGAATTTCTCGCCAAAGAAGGCATCCCGGAAGACAAGATCAGCGTCCAGCCCGTAACCAGCTATCAACGCTATGACAACAACGCCAATATGACGGGCTACAGCCTCAGCCAGAGCGTCTTTATCCTCTCGGAAGACCTGGATAAAATCGAAGACCTGGCCCTGAATCCGGATTTCTTCGCCGATCGCGGTATGGTGCTGAACGATTCCCGCCTGGAGTACCTCTATACCAAGCTGCCGGAGCTCAAGCAGGAACTCCTGGCCGCTGCCACAGAAGATGCCATGGCCCGCGCCACCGAGATCTCAGGCTCTGCCAAAACCTCGCTGGGTAAGATGCGGGAAGCCCGCGCCGGAGTATTTCAGATCACCGAACCATATTCCACCGATGTTTCCGACTATGGGATCTACAATACCGGCACCAGACAAAAAAGCATCAGCGTGACGCTTACCGCATATTTTAAGCTCTTGTAGAGTAGCAGGATATCTATCCAGCCACTTTTATCCCAGTGTTTTTGCCTTCTGCGAAAGCTCCTGCGCCTTGCGCCTTGCAGCCACAGCGCACTTTAGCTTTCAATTTGGTTTTAACACAGTTTTAACTCGAGTTGACTCGAAGATCTGAGTCAACTCGAGTCGAAGGCGAGTTAGCTGCAAGTTCAGGGCTTGAGCTGTAGCCGGAGGATGCCGTTCCTCCGCCAGAGTCCCATTGCCATTTCAGATAGCATGTCTAAGCATTATAATATCAAAGGAGTTCCATAATGAGGAAAAGACCCCCAACCGACACCGATCCCATGTATCTCAGAGCTTTCAGATACATGAAAAGACACCCCTCGCCGCTCAGAGACGACGAATACCTCAGCATGTGCATAAATATGTCTGAGCCGGAAGAATTGCCCTTTTCAGAAGGCTCCAAAGAGCTCAAAGACGCCATGCTCGCCGTCCGTGATCTGATTATCGGCCCAAAAACTATCGGAAACCTCGACCTCATCAAACAAGTCAGAACCAAGGAAAATATCCCCCGCTCTCAATTCTGGTGGTACATTGATGAACTCTGATCACATACGCGCAAACGACACCGATCCCATACCTTCCACCTTATCTACAAGAAAAGAGACGGAGCTATGGCAAGCTTCGGAACATAGCCGGAGGATGCCATTCCTCCGCCAGAGTCCCATCGGAACGCCATTTCAGATAGCATGCTCCGGCCAAGCCAAAATCAGACTTTCGAGAAAATGCGGAAACACCCACAGAATATTCTCTTGACTTAAAAATCGACTTTGAATATATTGTGCATAGGAGTTCGATATGAAAAATAGTGGATAAATTAGAAAACTATTCAGTTGATGAATTGATTGCTATTGAAAAGATAATTGTGGATAAAGACCTATAGAAGGATTATAGGCGGGATCAACAACACTTTAAAGCAAACATGGAATTAACCGACATTGAAGGCAATTTGCGGTTTACCATGTTTATCAGACAATACGCAGAGTATGAGAATAACTTTAGCATAGGGTTAAATTTCAAGGGGAAATTAGGGGGAAGTGAAGCTTGTCAGATTCAACGGTAAGCATAAAAGAATGATGGATGAAATTGATGATCCTCATTTCTATTTTCATATCCACCGTGAAAACGATATCGAAAACTCGTTGAATACGCTAAAGGATTCTGTTAAAACAGATGAGTACAGCAGTTTTGAAGAAGCACTAAACTACGCCCTTAAGACGGTAAATGTACAAAACTACAGGGAGTATTTTAAAGACACAGACCAGTTGGAAATATTCTGAGGATGGAATCATGAATACATTATATGAAATATTACGATCGCAAATGGGACGCAATATACAGCTACTTCCCGATAAGAAAGGCCGTACCCAAGTTATGCTCCCTATTTACTACGAAGATGGGGACATGGTGGATATCTACACAGAGCCAAGGGGAGATAATAAAACGCTGATCAGCGATTGCGGCATGACTCTGATGAAACTGAGCTATTACTATGAAATAAATACGGATAACAAATCCAGGATTCTAAACCAGATTATCGCCTCTAATGGCCTTGATTATGAAAATGGCATAATCTCGAAGATTGTGGATAATACAAAGTTGTATCCTGCTTTGATAAGTTTTGGGAACACCTTGATGAAGGTTTCGACCATGACCTATTTCAAAAGAGAAATGATCAAGAACCTGTTTTATGAAATGATGGATGAGGTAGTCACCCAATTATTTGATCCTGATTTCAGCGTGAAAAAGCAATACAGCCCAATAGAAGGAAAAGATGAGTATCTCGTGGATTATTGCCTTTTAGCCCCCAGGCCGGTATTTATCTATGCCGTGAAGGATACGGCTAAGGCTCGTTTAGTGACAATAAGCGCTCAAGAATTTAAGCTGAATAAGATTCGATCTAACAGCATAGTGGTCTATGAGGACTTCTTGAGCATCCAGCAGAGTGATCAAAAGAGGATTCTTAATGCCACGGTAAAGCAATTCCCGACTCTGGATGATTTTAGCGCCGGTGGCTTGGATTATGTAAAGGATCTGTCAGCTTCGAATTATTATTGAGCAGGATCAGATATGGTTATCCTTTTAAAGCCAAGCCTTAATCTGTAGTGAACAGCTAAAACGCTACCTGGTCAGCTCCGAAAAATCATGCAAGTAGAACAACACAGATTCCAGGTTCCTTTTATTTGCCTTATAGACCCTGTTTACACCCCGGTAGTATAGCTTATCCAGTTCTGACAGTTTGATATAGTACACATTCCTGTCTCCGGAGCAGCCTGGGTCTTGAAAACAGATATAGTCTTCATGCAGATACATATCTTGGATTCTGCCGTGTAGATACAGAAGTTTCACTTCATCTATGATCTCCTGGACAGAGCGTTCGGGATTAGAAGCTAAAGTTCTGTTAAAATACGAACCTTTGAATACGTTCAATCTTTTAAACCGGTGGATTGCGATGTCTATAAGCAGTGCGGCTACCAGACCAATAATGGCTGGTACAAAAAAATACAAATATAGGCTCATTTCATCTCCTCGCCTCAAGTTATGTTGACCAATGTAAATTCTAAGATTGCTATCTCTGGATTCCTGTCAAGTTCCAATTGTTTCAGGTGGCTTTCTAAGGCAGGCATTTGTAGAGCGTCTATGACGCAGCTTTGGTCTCTCCGATATGATTTTACTTGACAGCTACTTGTAGCTTTACAAAGTGAATATAAAATACGAAAGAGGTATAGTGATATGAAAAAGCTTATATACTTTGTCCTGCTGGGCAGTGTGCTCTTGCTTATGAGTGCCTGTGAATCCGATGGGAACTTTAACGTGATAAATCGAACTTCATACCCGATTTACACTTCAGTGGAAGGCGGGAACATCGTTACCGTACCTGCAGGAGAAAACCACGTCTTTGAAGTGGAGACCGGTAAGCAGAGTTTTCTCACTGGCGAAGTGTCCAAGAGAGTGCCCGTATATCTGGTGGGCGAGACTTTCTCGCTGCATGATAAGGATTTGAACGAATATGTAGATAACACGATAGTGACGATAAAAGCCGGGAAGACTACCAATGCGTATTTAGCTCCGAATCGGGCTTCGATCAAGATAGTAAACAACCGTGAGGAGCGTATCAGCAGGGTTCAGATCAGTCAGGTCTCTCCGACCACAAATATAATTGTGGGCACCATCGAAGACATTCCCGCTGGAGCAAGCCACTGGAAGAGAGTGAAGTATGCCACCTTGCAGGATAACTTTATCTACCGGCTCGAAATCTGGCTGGATGGAGTGGAATATCCTGTGAATCTTGATGCGCCTGCTGTGCTTGGAAAGGACGAACAGTGGCTGGTAAATGTAGATCCGCCTGAAAACAGATAACAATACACTCTTAAGGAGAACAATATGAAACTGAAGGTCTTATGGCTTTCTCTGATGGCCCTGGCATTCAGCCTGACCCTGGCGCAAATGCCCCCGCAGATGGCTGAACTGCCCCTGCCTCAAGACCCTGAAATCCTGATGGGAACTCTGGATAATGGGATCAAGTATTACATCATGCAAAATTCCCGTCCGGCAAATCGGGCGGAACTCCGGCTATATGTGGATGCAGGCAGCATCCTGGAAGATGAGGATCAGCTTGGCCTGGCGCATTTTACCGAGCACATGGCTTTCAATGGTACCACAAACTTCGGCAAAAGCGAAGTGGTGGATTATCTGGGCTCGATCGGCATGGGCTTTGCCAATGGCCTAAATGCTATGACCAGCTATGACTTTACCATGTATCAGCTTAAGATACCTACGGATGATCAAGAGCAATTGGAAAAAGGCTTTTTGATCCTGTCCGATATGGCAGATAAAGTGAGCTTTGATCCTGATGAACTGGAAAAAGAACGCGGCGTGATCATCGAAGAATGGCGCATGGGTCACAATGCCCAAAGCCGGATAGGAGATACCGTCTCCAAAGTTCGCTTTGCCGGTAGCCGCTATGCCACCCGCATGCCTATCGGGACCTATGAGAGCCTTACCACATTTGAGCGAGATCAGATTGTGCGCTTTTATGAAGACTGGTACCGTCCGGATTTGCAGAGCGTGGTCGTAATCGGCGACCTGGAAGTCGAAGCCGCCCTGGCTCTGGTAGAGACATATTTTGGAGCCATTCCGGCCCGAGAAAACCCCCGCCCCCGCGAAGTATTTGAAGTGCCCAGTCATCCCGCAGCCAGAGCTGTAGTGGCTACCGATCCCGAATATCCATATTCCACTATCAGCGCCTCCTGGGACCGTGATGCCACCACTTTTCAGACAATGGGGGATTATTATCGGGATCTGCATGAGCAGCTATTCTTTAATATGCTCAATGCCCGCCTGGAAGAGCTCATTCAGGAAGAAGACCCACCCTTTAGCATGGCTTATGGCTCCAGCGGCTCTATGCTGAAAGGGCTGAATAGCACCGAGCTTACCGCATATACCGGAGAAGGTAAGAACCTACAGGCCCTCAGGACTCTGCTCACCGAAGCGGAAAGAGTGCGCCGGCATGGTTTTACCGACAGTGAGCTCGACCGCGCCAAGCTGCGCCTTACCCGCAGACTGGAAAAAGCGATGGAAGAAAGCTCTACCCGGGAATCCGGACGCATAGTCTGGAGCGTTTTTGCCTCTTTGATCAAAGACAGCACCATCATGAGCGCAGAGCAGAATCTGATGCTGGCCTCACAGCTGATGCCGGCCATCAATCTGGATGCGGTGAACTCTGTGATCGACGAACTCATCACTGAGGAAAACCTCACCATCAGCTATACCGGTACCGAAAAAGAGGGCTTGATCCACCCCAGCGAGAAAGAGCTTCTGGCTGTTTATGGGCAGGTGCTGGAATCCAAAATAGAGCCCTATGAAGATAATGTGGTTACCGAACCACTCATGGCAGATACCCCGCAACCAGGTCAGATAATAAAGACCAGGCTCCATCCCAAAAGCGGGATCAAAGAGTGGACCCTTTCAAACGGCGCCATAGTCTATAGTAAAAAGACAGATTTTAAGGCCGACGAGATTCTCTTTGCAGCCAAAAGCCCGGGAGGATACTCCGCTTATGATACAGGCCGCTTTCATGCCGCCCAGAGCTTGGGCTCGTATGTAGCCAGCAGCGGGTTGGGAGATTTTGACAGCAACGAGCTCAGCCGGGTGCTGACCGGAAAGATCGCCAGAGCCAGCCTGGATGTGGATACTTATTATGAAGGTATGAATGGCTCCGCCTCTCCCCGGGATTTGGAAGTGATGTTTCAGCTCATTCATCAAAATGCTGCGAAAGCCCGCTTCGATGAAAAGAGCCTGGCCTCTTTCGTCAATCGCTACAAACCCTTTTTAGAAAACGCCCTGAACTCCCCCGAGCAGGTCTTTTTTGATACGCTAACTACCATGACCTATAACAATCATGAGATGCAGATTCCCCTGCGTGCCAAGCATCTGGAAGAGCTTGAACTGCATCAGCTGCAAAGCGTGTATAGCGATCGCTACGCCGATTTCTCGGATTTCTCCTTCTTCTTTGTGGGGAATTTCGAAGAGGAAGAGCTGCAGGAATATGTAAAGACCTACCTGGCTACCCTGCCTGTGAGCCGCAGAAAAGACCGGATTCACGATGCCGGCATTCTCCCTTTCCAGGGACAAAAAGAAGTGGATTTCCGCAGAGGCAGCAGTGAAAGCGCCTATGTATCCCATGTGACCACTGGCAAGATGAAGCTCACCAATGCCAATAAGACTGAAATGAGCGCTATGCTGATGGTGCTCAATGAAAAGCTGCGCGAAAATATCCGCGAGCACATGAGCGGGGTGTATGTGATTCAGGCCTGGCAACAGTATGAAAGCCATCCCCACGAACACTATACTTTGAGCATCCTGATGACCTGTGATCCAGAGCGGGCCGAGGAGCTGAATACAGCGATCTTTGCCACGGTGGATAGCGTGCGGACGGGGCAATTTGCCGAGCGCTATGTAACCTCCAGCAAAGCCGTATTGCAAAAGCGCTATGAAGAAAACATCTCTCAAAACCGCTATTGGCTAAACAATATGGTGAACAACGCCTTTGGCAGAGCAGAACTGGATTCCTTTTTGGACCACCCCTCCCGCTATGCCAAAATAGATAAGAATACCATCACCAAAGCCGCAAAGAAATACCTGCGCTTTGATAAGGACTGTCTGACGGTGATCATGAAGCCGGAAATGCAGATGAAATAGATATCTTGTGATGTTTGGGCGGAGGGTGCTCCGCCCAAACAGGGTTTAGAAAGGTCTAGGGGGTTGAGAGGGTTTAGATCAGTTGCGGCGGAATCCTTCCGCCAAACCTGGCTTCAGTTAGCGGGATTTTAGCTGGATTGGATACTCGCTGGATTGGATGTTTGCTGGATTGGATGTTTGCTGGATTGGATGTTTGCTGGATTGGATGTTTGCTGGATTGGATGTTTGCTGGATTGGATGTTTGCTGGATTGGATGTTTGCTGGATTGGTTGTTTACTGGATTGGTGGTTTACTGGATTGGTGGTTGTTTACTGGATTGGTTGTTTACTGGATTGGTTGTTTACTGGATTGGATGCGTCTCGCATCCAGCAAGGCCAGAGGCCTTGAAAATGGGCAGGTCCCGTGCTCTGCAGGCGAGACGCCTGCAATCCATCAGTTCGTAGCTTTTCCCGCCAGTGCAGGCGAGACGCCTGCAATCCATCAGTTCGTAGCTTTCCCCGCCAGTGCAGGCGAGACGCCTGCAATCCATCAGTTCGTAGCTTTCCCCGCCAGTGCAGGCGAGACGCCCGCAATCCATCAGTTCGTAGCTTTTCCCGCCAGTGCAGGCGAGACGCCTGCAATCCATCAGTTCGTAGCTTTTCCCGCCAGTGCAGACGAGACGCCTGCAATCCATCAGTTTACTCTTACCCGGATTTCTTTTGCGATTCTACGGTCCAGGACATAGCGGGAATCCCCCACCGCCACAATGATATTGGGCTCTTCCGGATCGTTGCGAAACATAGTAATATGAGCGCCCAGATAGATTCCGCGTTCTATAGTTCTGAGGTCGCCATTACAATGCACTGTGGCCGATTTGCCTTTGCTGAGATCACTCATGGGAATGCAATCCCCTCTTTCACAGGTGGCACACTGCGTTCGGCCCCTAAACAGGCCGCGTCCCCACCCGGCTCTTCTACGTCGTTGATTCATGTTTATTTCCTATAGTCTTTAAGTTAAGATAGATCAAGGCTAAGAATATCAGGCCTATTGTCAACCAGTAAATGGAAGCTACGCTAAAAGTGGTGATCTGATAAAAGACCATAGCGATTACCCAGGCCAAAACATTCAGATATACAAAAGAAAAGATAGTCCAGCGCATGCCATGTTCCTTGAACAGCATGGTCAGAGCCGCTGCACAGGGCGAATACAAGACCACAAAAAGCAGATAGGCCAGCGCCGATTTCCAGCCGCCAAAACGCTCTTTGATATTGAGCTTGAGTCCGGGATTTTCATCCGGAGCTTCCTCGCTCATCTCCATGCTCATCTCGCTTCCGGAATACAGACTTTGCATGGTGCCCACTATGGCTTCCTTGGCAAAGAGTCCGGTGATTAAAGATACAGACGCCGCCCAGTTATCCCCTGCAATTCCAATCGGTTTGAGCACGGGAGTAATGGCGTGTCCAGCCACTTCCAATACGCTTACCTTCTCCCGCTGCGGGCTGAAGACATTCGGCACCATGATGATCTGCAGGATGTTTATGATAATGATCACGATCAGGATGGTCTTGCCGGCGCGCAGCACGAAATCCTTGATCCGGAACCAGGTGTGCATCATGATGCCATTAAAGGTTGGCACGTGATAGGGCGGCAGTTCCATCACGAAGTTGCCCGGCTCGGTCTTGAAGATAGTCTTTTTGAGCAAAAGTCCGGTGGCCATAGCCATCACTATTCCAAATAGATACAGGCCAAAGATCACGATGTCCGCCCGGCGGGGAAAGAAGATCATCGCCAGAAAGGTATATACCGGAAGTTTGGCTCCACAGCTCATGAAGGGAGTGAGCAGCGAGGCAAAGACCCGATCGCGGGGGCTCTCCAAAGTGCGGGTGGCCATGATGGCCGGCACAGTGCAGCCAAAGCCTACCAGAAGCGGGATAAAGGCTTTGCCGGGCAGACCGATCCTGCGCATATATTTATCTGCAATGAAGGCAGCCCGGGCCATGTAGCCGCTGTCTTCCAGGATGGATAAGCTGATGTAAATAAAGAAGATGGGCGGGATGAAAGAGCCGATGGTTACTATGCCTCCCCCCAGAGCGTCACTGAGCAGATATTTCAGCCAGAAAGGTGATGATATCAGCTCCATCAGAGCTCCCACCTGATCTATAAAAAGCCAGCCCAGGCCGGTTTCGATCCAGCCGATCACAGGATCACTGGCTTTTACCGCAATCAAAAAGACCAGATACATCACAAAGAAGAAGATCGGCATGCCCAGCCAGCCGGATAGCAGCACCTTATCCACTGCATCGGAAAAGGTCAGGCTGCCGGGACGCTCCCGCTTTACCACTTCTTTTACCAAGCCACGAATAAAGCCGAAACGGTCATCAGCGATCACGTTTGGAGCCGTTTGTCCTCGATGCTTTTCGATGGCTTTGATCTCTCTTTCCACTTCCAGCCGCGTCTTTTCCGAAAGCTGCAAAAGGTATTCCTTATCTCCCTCGATGATCTTGAGGGCCTGCCATCTGGTTTTTTGCACCTGCCAGTAAAGGTCGGCGGCCAAAGGTTTGTCCAAAGCGGTATCGATTACATGGTCTTTGCTCAGCAGACCCTGCCATATCTTATCCAGATGCACTTCCACTATCTCATCATAAGAGATCTGACTTGGGATGGGCGGATCGGCCAGAGTGTGCTGGACTTTTTGCTTGAGGTCATTAGCATGAAAACGTTTATTCAAAGTGTAGGATTCCACCGGGAAGCCCAGATGCTCGCTCAGACGCTGCAGGTCTATCTTCAGCCCGTTGCGCTCGGCGATGTCTTTCATGGAAAGGCACATCAAAATAGGCGCACCCAACTCCATAAGCTGCACTGTGAGATAGAGATTGCGCTCCAGATTTGAAGCATCCACTATATTGATGATCAGATCCGGCTTCTCATTGAGGATAAAATTGCGGGCCACCAGCTCATCCGGCGTGCCTCCGGAAAGAGAATATATCCCCGGCAGATCGATCACCTCGTAAGTGACGCCATCGTGAGTATAATTTCCGCTTTTGTGTTCTACGGTCACCCCGGGCCAATTGCCCACGGTCTGACGTGAGCCGGTCAAGGCATTGAACAAGGTGGTTTTACCCACATTGGGATTTCCGGCCAGAGCGATTACAGGTTTTTTATTGAGTGTCATTCGCATTGTTCTTGCATTTCCAGCATAAACCGGTGATATTGATGCTGATATTCTGGATGTCAAATTTCAGAGCCTCGGCTTCTTTGCTAATAGCGGGCAGCAGCGCCGATAAATCGGTCTCGATCACAGCATGGCAATTTTCACACAACCAATGCGCATGACGGGGATGTCCCAGGATGTGTTCAAATCTGTCCCGTCCCCCACTGCGCAAAGTCCGCGTGATCAGCCCCGCTTCCAAAAGCAGCGGCAAAGTACGATAGACCGTGGCCAAAGATACATTATCGACCTTGATCAAATCATACAGCATTTCAGCGTCAAAATGCTCGTGCATAGAAAACGCCGCCTGCAGTATCCTGGCGCGGCTGCGAGTGAGCTTGAGTCCCTGTTTTTGCAGGTATTTTTGAAACTGAACTTCATGGTCTATCATCCCAGTCTCCTTTCATTTGAGAATCATTTGCAACAAACTCTGCAGATCAGCTTTTTTGTCAAGCTCAAAATGCTGTGGCATTCCCCCATTTTTTTTAGAACCTAATTTTCATCTAGTCTCGATCACGCCTTTCCTGTATATTCGGCCGTCGTTTATACTGGATAAACAGCGTGATACAGATAGCGATAACCTCAGCTATCCTATAATAAACGAATTCCTTGGTCTTGTATCTGTCTGATTTA
>Ga0265293_10003021_pt1 | contig 32208 bp, 37 predicted proteins | sample Munlanlewell138R_FD_192505 | JGI IMG/M metagenome (GOLD analysis project Ga0265293, IMG submission 192505) | Leachate microbial communities from a municipal landfill in Southern Ontario, Canada - Leachate well 138R | ecosystem: Engineered > Solid waste > Landfill > Unclassified | place: Canada... | reverse complement strand
TCTTGGCTGGCCGCTGTGATGGGCATGCGCTCTTGGGCTGCTGATGGCCGATCAACCCTGGCCAACCGGCTGACCTTTGGTGCTGGCAGGCTCTCTCAGGCTTGAAATGAATATTTCAGGGCCGACTAATTGTTCAGGGCCGACTACCTACGAGGATCTGGTCGAGACCTCGAGCGTCGCTGAGGCCAACGTGCCCTGCAGATGCTTAGCCAACTGCCGTTCGACTGACTGGCTGGCGTGCATTTGTTTGGAAGAGTCTCACAAGGCATAGCCGCAATGCTTTCAGAGCGGACAACTAGGTCCATGTCGAAGGTCCCAGACTCGAAGCTCACGCGCATCAAAACACGCCTCCAATACCCATCGCTGAATCTGTCTTCGCAATGGACACGCTTGGGTCGTTTTGCGCACCAGTAAGCGCCCGAATCGCATCGATAGTCTCAGGAACGACGATGGCTTGATTGTCGACCATATAACTGTAGAAGACTTCGTTGCCCTGCACTCTGAGCATGTCCTCCCACAACGCCACTTCGTAAAGATCGGCTCGAGGCCGACCTGCGTCGGACATTAGCTCCTTGACAGCATTTAGCGCAGGCAATCCGTCGCTATAATGGATAAGCAGGATGCGAGTCGAGGTGCGAAACGCCGCCACCACTTCCTCCTTCGAGGCGGGGCGGGTGAGTACAACGTTCCAGTAGTGCAGGTGGCTTAGCGTTTGAGGAACTTTGACAGCCATGGTCACCACATCCAGATCGGGATCCACCGTCTGCGCGTCGGGACCCTGATGACTGGGGATCTCAGCTTCTGGCACTAGCGTGTTCATGATGCCGCCCGCATGGCTCTCCCACGGGTCTGTGGCCCGGCGTAGCAGTGTGCCGCGCGCCTTGCGGAGTAGTCCCGCGCGTTTGAGTGCGGAAAGCGTGCGCACCACCGAGGTGGTGTTACACGACACGACGCGGGTTGTATCGCGGCCCAAAGCGCTTGCGTAGTTGCACTCGGCCACGAAGGAATGTCCAGTAACCGAGTGCTTCTCGCCACCCTGGACGATGAACTTCAAGCCGAGGCGCCGGTACAGAGCGACATTATTCACTGCAACTTTCTTGGGTGTGCAGTCGACAACGACTTGAACTTGGCTGAGCAGCTCCTCCAACGTGCCAGTGACCTTGAGCCCTGCTTCGCGCATCGCCTGGGCATGCTCGGGCGTCGCGCCAAAGAGTGGTATGCCGCGACTCAACGCAACGCGCGCTCGCCAATCGGAGACGACGTCGACGACCCCGGCGAGCTGCATGTCGTCCTGTTGCGCTACGGCTTCGGCCACACGTTTGCCGATCACACCGTAACCGTTGACTGCTACGCGGATGCGTTGTCCTGAGTTCATGGATTTCCTCTCATTTCGATCATAGGCAGGCTCCGTGTTGCCGTAACGAAGAGCAGAACGTACGAGCGTCCAACTTCAAAAGCATCAGCGCAGATACGCCTCGACGGCATAGCGACGCATTACGCGCTTGCTCTTAACCCTATAAAAAACGCAGCATCGAGAGGTCGACCCTGCAGGTCACCGAGATTCGCAACCGCATAGGCGAGATGCACCAACTCCGAAGCCGTCGTTGCGGGCGTCGCAGCACCACTACGCGGCCAAGCCGATCGCTAACGATTGCCACCGCAACAGCCGCCGCCAGCCCGGCCGGTTGACGCTGCTGCAGTAGTCCGAGTTGAACCCGCTTTGGCTGCTCGCACTGAAAAGCCGGCTGTTTCTAACGCTGTGATTAGCGGCCCTGCCCCGCTCTCGAGGAAGTCACCCGTCACATTTACGCGGCCGTGCTCCAAGTGAATTGAAATTTGGTCCACGCCTTTGATCGGCCGCAACGCCCGGTTTACCTTGTCGGCGCAGCCGCCGCAGCTCATACCTTGTACTTCGAGTTCGATCGTGTCCATTGAGAGCTCCGCTTTGAGGTTCGTACCCATATTTTGGCAGCGGGAAAGGGACGCAACGATGACTTCAACATTACATTTTTGTAATCGACGTTCACCAGGGCAACAACCGTCGTGGAAATGAGTATTCTCTTGTCATTACGCTGGAGGAGCCACTACGAAAGGGAGAATGAAATGTTTGAGTTTGAGGTAAATGACATGACACCCGGGCACTGTGTGGCAACTATTACTGAAGCCGTCGAAAAGGCAGCACCGGGGGCGGTTCTCGCCGTTGATCTGCCGCGACGCGTAGTGCGCGTGGGAGGCAACCTGAGGCCTGGCTCTGTCGAGCAGGCGATTCGCGCAGCCGGCTACACGCCATCCCTCCGCACATAAAGGCGAGGAGAAGCGAGCAATACTGAACCTTAACCGCCCGCCCAATTCCTGAGTCGTCCTGAATCGGACGGGCGAGTATGCGAGGCCATTAAGCCATCTGCACCATTTGCCGGCACTCCTCAGCGCATTTACGACACGCCTCGGCGCAACGTTGGCAATGTTCCATTTGGTGTTTTGCACATTCATCGGCGCATGCTTCGCAAATTTCAGCGCAGATACGGCAGATGGCCTGCGCAAACTCACTTCCCCTGGCCATATAACTGGCCGCCAACAGACAAATTTGCGCGCAGTCCATATCCAGCTTTATACACTGGGCCATGCTCTTGACATCTAGCTCCTCAAGGCAGGAAGCCGCGCAATGATTGCACGCCGTAGCGCAGGAATAGCAAGCATTAATGCAAGATTGAAACTGTTCGTGGGTCATTCTTATCTCCTTGAAATTCAAAAGAAACAGTGTGGCCAGGAGATAGTACATAGCGAACCATCAAGCCTCAAGCCGTAGCTGGAAAGGAAATGTACGCTCCACCCGACCCGAAACTTTATTACATTTTTGTAATGGCATCGTCATAATTTCTCAGAAATTGGTAGTCCCCTCCTGGGTTAACACCATTGCGACAGCACATTACAGAAATGTAATTAGCGAGTCATCTTTCAGTCAGTTACTAAAACGTATAGTTTGCGAAAGCATTCCGATTAGTGAACAGCAGTTCTTTGTGCCTATATTGGAGATATCCTCATGCTCGAAACGCGGCCCGCTCTTCTAGCGATCGCTCTTTCTCTGTCCACCAATATGGTCCATGCTGCGTCGCTGCCGAACGGCGTCGTGTATAGCGCCAATGAGGGCGACGGATCCATTAGCAAGATCACCCTCAGCACGGGCACTGTGCAAACGACTCGAATCAGCGTCACACCTCACAACGTTCAGATTTCGCCAGACGGCAAGGCGTTACTCGTTGTCGGTACAGCGAAGAGCGAAGGCGGCCGGCACGGTGATGGCGGCGATAAGACAACCAACGCGCACAGCAACGACGCTGATGTTCACAGGGACGCTGGCTTATTGATTTTGGACGTTGATCAACTTGATAAGGTATTGCAAACGCTTCCGTCAGGCGATCACCCCGCTCATATCGTTTCCAGTTGGGACGGACGCTACGCTTACATCACGAACTCCGACACCGACCGCGTGTCGGTGATGGATTTCGAAACGAAAAAAATTACCGCTGAGATTTCCACTGGGGCTTACCCACACGGCTTGCGGTTGAGCCCAGATGGAAACGAACTTTATGTCGCGAACGTGAGCGACAACTCGGTGTCGGTCATCGACTCCGAAACCCTCAAGGAGGCAGCCAGGATTTCCGTAGGCAAGGCCCCGGTACAGGTGGCTTTTACCCCCGATGGCAAGCGGGTCTATGTCTCACTACGTGACGAAAATAGCGTGGCGATAATTGACGTTGATACAAGAAAGGTGATCAACCGAATTGACGTTGGTCGAGGCCCGATCCAACTCTACGCCGCGGCCGGCGATACGATGTACGTCGCTAACCAAGGAAGCGATACCGAGCCAGACAACACCGTTTCCGTCATCAACATCAAAAACCAGAGCGTGATTGACACTGTGGTGACTGGCAGAGGAGCTCACGGTGTAGTTGCGAGCAGCGACGGTAAATACGTCTTCATAACCAATACCCTTGACAATAGCGTGAGCGCCATCGACACCAGTACTCGGGATGTGATTGCCACCTATGAGGTGGGGCCGAGCCCCAACGGAGTCACGTATCGCAGCACGCAATAGACTGCCGTCAAGCAGCGGCAGTTGGCCAGGATTCTCGGAAATTGCGTGAATGACGACCAGCAGCGCCGCCGCTGATAACGGGCAACGATGTTTATGCATTGATCGAAGCCATTGTCGCGACGCAAGGCGGCAGTTTGTCAAGCACACCCCCACGGCGCACTCAGGAGAACTTGCCATGGCTGCCCCCCGCTCTCCAGCCTCGTCCGGGTCCCGACGTTGGGTCTTCTGGGTTTTCCTGGCGCTGGCCCTTTTCTACCTCGGAATGGAGCACCGCGCCCACCTGGCGGGAACGCTCCGCTGGTTGCCGCTGGGTATTCTGCTGTTGTGCCCTCTGATGCACGCGTTTATGCACAAGGGGCATGACGGTCATGACGGTCAAGGAGGCCATGGGAGTCATGAGCGTGACGGTAATGCCGACGACACACTTCACGGCCATCATGACAGCCGTCGTAAGCGGGCCCTAACCGACGAAACGTCCGACACCTCAACCAGAGGACATTAACATGCACGCCCCAGACTCTGGCTACGGTCTTTGGCTCCTTGCCGCCATCAACGCCGCATTCTTCATCTTCTTTGCCTGGAGCTTCTACAAACCGTTGACGCGCTGGGATTGGCGGGGATTCGGAATGTTCTCCGCCTTCGTCGTGGCCCTGTTTGCGGAAATGTATGGCTTCCCGCTGACGCTGTACATGCTGGGCGGCTGGCTCAGCGCCAACTATCCGCAGGTCAACTGGCTAAGCCATGACGCAGGTCACTTGCTGGAGATGTGGTTCGGCTGGAGTGCCAACCCACATTTCGGTCCATTCCACGTAGCGAGTTTCGTTTTGATCGGCGGCGGTTTTTGGCTATTGTCAGCTGCCTGGCCCGTGCTGTATCGGGCACAGCGTGAGGGCAGACTCGCTCGGGAGGGCGTGTATGCGCGCATGCGCCACCCGCAATACGTCGCCTTCGTACTCGTGCTGACCGGCTTTCTGCTGCAGTGGCCCACACTGCTCACGCTCGTCAGCTATCCGGTGCTTGTGTGGGCCTATGCCCGTCTGGCGCGCCGTGAGGAGAAAGACTGCTTGAGCCGCTTCGGTAACGACTACGTCAGCTACATGCAGGAGGTACCGGCCTTCATCCCACGACGTCGGCTCAGCCCCGCTCCATCCCAAGAAGAAACCCGATGACGCACGTCCATGAGTCTACGGTGAGCACGTGCACGTGGCCCATTGACGGCAACGGGAGCGACTCAGCCGCGCGCGGTGACGCACTGCATCGGGTTTGAGCAAGGGGTCGCCCTGGCTCTCGAGCAGCTCGATTAAGTGAGCACCGCGGGCGCGCCGTGCGACCCATGTCTCTTTTCCCTCTTTTGATGCCGTGGCACTGCCGCAGGCCCCAGGAGCAACCATGAACAACGAAACCAGTCCCACTCTCCAGTTCCTCGGCGCCGCGGGCACCGTCACCGGCTCGCGCTACCTGGTCGAGGCCAACGGCCGGCGCGTGCTCGTGGACTGCGGCCTGTTCCAGGGCTACAAGCAGTTGCGCGAGCGCAACTGGGCTCCTTTTCCCGTCGACCCGGCGTCAATCGACGCGGTGGTCCTGACCCACGCCCACCTTGACCATTCGGGCTACCTGCCGGCGCTGGTCAAGGCAGGATTCCGCGGCCGAATTCACTGCACTCACGGCAGCGTCGCCCTGTGCGGCCTGTTGCTTCCCGACAGCGGATACCTGCAGGAAGAAGAGGCGAAGTACGCCGTGCGCAAGGGCTATTCGAAGCACAAGGAGCCGCGCCCGCTCTATACGGAGGATGATGCCCGCCGCAGCCTGAAGCAGCTCAAGGGGCATGACCATGGGCGCGACATCGAGGTCGCTCCCGGCTTCACGGTCCGCTTCCATCCCGCTGGCCACATCCTGGGCGCCGCTCACGTCAGCCTGGAGGTTCAAGGCCAACGCCTGCACTTCAGTGGCGACCTAGGGCGGCAGCAGGAGTCGCTGATGAATCCACCCATGCCGCTGCCTGCATGTGATGTACTAGTCTGCGAGTCAACGTATGGCAATCGCGAACACATTCCGATCGACCAGGAGGCGGAACTGGCCCCCATCATCAGCCGCGTTGCCGCCCGCGGGGGCGTGATCGTCATCCCCGCCTTTGCCATCGGCCGCGCCCAGGCGCTCATGCTTCACATCGCCCGACTGCGTGAACGCAAGGAGATCCCTCGCGTACCGGTCTACCTCAACAGCCCGATGGCGATCAACGCCACCCGGCACTACCACGCCCACCACTCCGAACACCACGTGTCCGACGAGGACTGCGAGCGGATGTTCAACGTGGCGACCTTCGTCAACACGGTAGAGGAGTCGAAGGCGCTCAATCGCCAGCGCGGCCCCATGATCATCATCTCGGCCAGCGGCATGATCACCGGTGGACGGGTGCTGCACCACATCGAGGCGTTCGGCCCGGACGACCGCAACGCGATCCTGCTGGCAGGCTACCAGGCCGGCGGAACGCGCGGTGCCGCGCTGGCGGCGGGAAAGCGCACCTTGCGAATGTTCGGCCGTGAGGTGCCCATCCGCGCCGAAGTGGTGCAGTTGGAAGGCTTTTCCGGCCACGCTGACGCCGGCGAACTGCTGGACTGGATGCGCACCGCGCCGTCCGCCCCGCGCATGGTCTACCTCACCCACGGCGAGCCCGACGCAGCCGACACGCTGCGCGGTCGCGTGCAGCGCGAGCTGGGCTGGCGCGCGCGGGTGCCGGAGCACCTGGAGCGCGTTGGACTGGAGGATGCGCGATGACGACGCAAACCCCAAGCCACACCAGGCTGCGCGTCACCCGTGCCGGTATCGACACGTATCAGCAGCCGGTGCTACATGCACCGCGACTGTGAAGTCTGTCGCTCGGAAGGGTTTGCTGCGATGACACGCGTGAGGCTGGACGTAGGCACGCGCACCCTGGTGGCGACGCTGAACGTGGTGGTCGACGATCAACTGGGCCTTGACGAAGTGGCGCTGTCGGAGATCGCGTGGACGCTTCTGGATCCCATGCCGGGTGCCCTGACCTGGGTCCGGCACGCTGAACCCGCCGGGTCGGCAGGCGCGCTCCGTGCCAATGTGTCCGGGGCGCAGCTGGATGACACGCAGTACCTCGCCCTGATGCAGAACGTGAGGGAAAGCACTCTGTCGGACTTGGAGCTTGCCGCTTTCGTCAAGGCCAGCGCAGGCTATCGCCTTCCGAAGACCCCGTCTCGCGCTATCACGTCGCCAGCGGGCACCGCTGACACCATGGAAGTGATGGCGCCGGTGGCGCTCGACTTGGCGGCCATGCGCCAGGTGGTAGAGCGCGAGGACGGCTGCATCGTTTGGGGCGGGAACGTGCGCCAGCACCGGGTAGAGCGGTTGCAGTCAACCTACCGGATCCCCGTGGGCCACGTGTCGGCGACACCAGCCGTGGCCCGCTGGATCGCGGAGACAGTCCCCGACGCGATGTTGATCGGCCCCGACAGCGAGAGCAAGCAATGGGTGGCGGGCATCGCCGCCGCTGCCTCGACCTTGATGACCATTTCATGCGATTCCCCGGAGTACCAATGAGCCTGCATCTCAACTGTTGCACCGCCGACCAATTGTCGGCCTCCGAGCGTCAGCGAATCCTTGAACTCGCAGACGCCCACCGGCGGGCCGATCCGGCGTTCGCCCACTGGGCTGCCGGTTATGGCGTGATCCGACATGACCCGCTCACCCAGCTCCGGGTCCGCCAGATGGTTGACGAGCTGCTTGCCCTGGGCCGAACGCCTGATGCCGGCACTGCCTGGCAGAGACTCGCCGCAGCCGACCGCGTCTCGAGCGCCGGCATGTGGCTCGTGGCGCACATGAGCTACAGCCACCGGGTCCGCACCGACGGTGCGGACCTCGAGGGCGATGATTTCAAGACTACGCCTGAAGGCCACACGGGCGGGTCCCTCAACATGGTGCCGGCCTATGCCGGCTACCTGCTGATGGACGCGCTGGATGGCGTCACCCGCGCGTGGATGATGGGCCAGGGGCACTGCGTGGCCGCCATCGATGCGCTTAACCTGCTGGTTGGCAACATGACGGACAAACACGCCGAACGCTATGACCTGTCCGACGCGGGATTAAGCCGGTTCGTCGGCGACTTCTACGCCTACACCCTCAATCCGGACGGAACGCCCGCGTCGCCCTTGGGCTCGCACGTCAATGCGCACACCGCCGGGGGCGTCATGGAAGGCGGCTATCTTGGCTTTGCCGAACTGCAGTATGTGCATGCACCGCTGAAGGACGAGCGCCTGGTGGCGTTCCTCAGCGACGGTGCGTTCGAGGAACAGCGCGGCAGCGACTGGGCGCCGCGCTGGTGGCGTGCCGAGGACAGCGGGCTGGTCAGCCCGATCATTATTCTCAACGGGCGGCGCATCGAACAGCGCAGTCAGATCACCCAACAGGGCGGCGAGCGGTGGCTGGACCGACACCTGCGACTGAACGGCTTCGATCCAATCGCGCTGGACGGGCGCGATCCGGCCAGCATCGCGTGGGGGATCCATGTGATGGAGTCGCGTCTGCAAGCTAGCGCCGCGGTCCTCGGTTCTGACGTGCGACTGCCCTATGGCATCGCCGAAACCATCAAGGGCTTTGGCTTCCCCGGCGCCGGCACCAACGCCTCGCACAACCTGCCTCTGCCCGGGAATCCGGCGAAAGATGCCAAGGCACGCGCGCTCTTCAATGAAGGCGCCGCAGCGTTGTTCGTGGCCGCGACCGAGCTCGAGGAGGCTATTGCCGCGCTCAACAGCCACACGGACCAGGAGCGCAGGCGCGAGCGCGATCATGCGCTAGCCGATCGCCAGGTGGGCTCGCCTCGCGTTCCCGCGATCGCCGACCGCGGCGCCGGCGGCGAGAGCTCGCCGATGACCGCGCTCGACGAGCAGTTCGTCGCCATCGCCCAAGCAAACCCTGGGTTGCGCGTGCGCGTGGGCAATCCCGACGAGCTGCGCAGCAACAAGCTCGACCTCACTCTGGACGCGATGAAGCACCGGGTGCACGAACCCGAGCCAGGCGTCGCCGAATCGACCACTGGCGCGGTCATCACTGCGCTCAATGAGGAAGCCGTGGTCTGCGTCGCGCTCGGCAACAAGGGTGGGCTGAACTTGGTGGTCACCTACGAGGCGTTCGCACCGAAAATGCTCGGGGCCGTACGCCAGGAGTTGATTTTCGCCCGCCATCAGGCCCAGGCGGGACGTCCGCCCGGCTGGTTGGGCGTGCCCCTGGTGCTGACCTCCCACACGTGGGAGAACGCCAAGAATGAGCAGTCCCATCAGGATCCGACCATGGCCGAGGCGCTCCTGGGCGAAATGGCCGACGTCTCGCGTGTGGTGTTCCCGCCTGACGCCAATGGTGCCGCGGCAGCCCTCGCCCATGCCTATGCGCAACGCGGCACTGTCACCGCCCTCGTCGTTCCCAAGCGGCCGGTGCCCCAGGAGCTGACGCCACAGCAGGCCCAGTCGCTGGCCCTAACCGGCGCGATATGCCTGGCTGGCGATCCGGCGACGGTGGCGATCCTGCTGGTCGCGACCGGCGCTTACCAGTTGCAGGAAGTGCGCCGCGCACAGACGCGTCTCATCGATCGCGGTGTGTCGGCAGCGATTGTCTATCTCAGCGAGCCCGGCCGGTTCCGCACGCCACGCGATCCGAAGGAGGCGCGGTACGTGCACGGCGACAGCGAAGTCCATGCGCTGTTCCCGGCGGAACGGCCACGCATCTTCGTCACGCACACTCGCCCGGAACCGTTTCTCGGCGCTCTGCGCCGGCTCGACACCGGCCCGGCCACCACTGCGGCGTTGGGCTTCATTAACCGCGGCGGTACGCTGGACGTGCCGGGGCTGCTGTTCGCCAACCGCAGCACTTGGGCGCACGTAGTCGACGCGGCTGCGGGCGTCCTCGGTGAGTCCCGTACGGTCTTATTGTCCGAAGCGGAGCTGGCAGCAGTGGATGGTCAGGGCGATCCGGCCACCATTCTGAGTCCTGCAACGAGGTCAGCGCCTTGAGCCGGCCGACCAGGAACTCGCGCTGATGGCGGGCACAGTGCGGCGGGGAGGCCAGATTGCCTGGACTAGACTGATGCTCAGGGTCGCCATGCTGATAGCCACTACTGAGCCCGAATTTGGGTCGGCGCCACGTCAATCTGAAGTCGATCCAATCTAGTCGGTTTCAGCCGGAGCAACAAAGCATCTGAAATGACCGTCTTCCCAACAGTCTGTTATAGAACCTCTGATCTATCTCTCCACTGAAGCATCATTGCATCCTGGACCGTGAACCCATGACACAACACAATCATTATCAGCACAATCAGCAAACGCATGGCGAGCACGCTCCCAAGACCCGAAAAGCTTCTCATGGCCACGTCCACTCCGGGCACGACAAGCACGCCGGGCACAGCGTGGCGATGTTCCGCGACAAGTTCTGGCTCACGCTGCTGCTGACCATCCCCACCGTGATGTGGAGTGGGATGATCCAACAATGGTTCAGTTACACCGCGCCACAGTTCCTGGGGTCGGCGTACATCCCAGCGATGTTCGGCACGATCGTGTACTTCTACGGCGGCTGGCCATTCCTCAACGGTGGATTCCACGAGTTGCGCAATCGCCTGCCGGGCATGATGACCCTGATCTCGCTTGCGATCACGGTCGCCTTCCTTTACAGCGCGTTGGTCACGCTGGGCGTTGTCGAGGGATTAGACCTGTGGTGGGAGCTGGCGACGCTGGTGGCGATCATGTTGCTTGGCCACTGGATCGAGATGCGCTCGATCACGCAGGCACAGGGCGCGCTCAAAGAGCTCGCGAAGTTGCTGCCTGATATGGCGGTACGGTTGGATGAGACCGGTACCGCGAAAGAAGTCCCTGTCGCTGAACTGAAGCGCGGCGACCTACTGCTCATCAGGCCCGGCGCGGGCATCCCCGCCGACGGTGTCGTGAAGGAAGGGGCCAGCGCGGTCAACGAAGCAATGATCACCGGTGAATCCAAGCCGATGGACAAGACCGCGGGTGTCAAGGTAATCGCCGGCACCGTCAACGGACAAGGCTCGCTGCGTGTCGAGGTGACGGGAATCGGCGACGACACCGCGCTCGCGGGTATCATGCGACTCGTCGAACAGGCTCAGTCGTCGCGCTCGCGCGCCCAAGCGTTGGCGGACCGAGCTGCGTTTTACCTCACGATTATCGCCATCGTTTCCGCCGCGATCACTGCCATAGTCTGGCCACTCTTCGGTCAGCCATGGAGCTTCACCATGCAGCGCGTGGTGACCGTGCTCGTGATCGCGTGCCCTCATGCGCTGGGTCTGGCCATTCCGCTGGTGACCGCGATCTCGACGACGATTGGTGCACGCAACGGCCTGCTCGTGCGCGATCGGCGCGGTCTCGAAGAGGCTCGTCTTCTTAACACGGTCGTGTTCGACAAGACAGGGACGCTCACTCTCGGTTCGCATCGCGTCGTGAAGATCACCGCCGCCGATGGATTCGCCGATGACGAGGTGCTTCGCGTGGCCGCCTCCGTTCAGCGCGATGCCGAACATCCGATCGCGCAAGCGCTAATGACCAGCGCAAAGGAACAAGACATCGACGTTCCGATGTCCCAGGACTTCGCGTCCCTGCCAGGTCGTGGCGTACGCGCAGTCGTTGAGGGGCGCTCCCTTCATGTTGGCGGGCCGGGGCTCTTGAGAATGCTCGCCGTGGAACCGCAGGAGACACTTCGTCGGGCCGCCGAATCAGCGGCAGCCGATGGTCAGTCTGCAACCTACTTGGTTGAAGGCAACCGAGTACTCGCCGTGTTCGCGATCGCTGACGCCATCCGTCCCGAATCCTTCGATGCTGTCAAGCGTCTTCACGAAAGCGGACTGGAGGTTGTCCTGCTGACGGGTGACTCCACAGCGGTCGGAAACGCCGTCGCGAAGGAACTCGCCATCGACACCGTCTTCGCCGAGGTATTGCCCGAAGACAAGGTCGCAAAGATCGAGGAACTGCAAGCCCAGGGCAAACGCGTCGCAATGGTGGGTGACGGCGTCAATGACGCTCCGGCGCTGCTCACGGCCGACGTTGGCATCGCCATCGGCGCAGGTACGGACGTCGCGGTCGAGGCCGGCGACGTCGTACTCGTGCGCAGCGACCCGCGCGACGTGCCAGCGATCATTGAATTGAGCAAGGCGACTTATCGCAAGATGATTCAGAACCTGTGGTGGGCCGCCGGCTATAACATCGTCGCCATTCCTCTCGCCGCCGGCATTCTCGCCCCATGGGGGATCCTGCTGCAACCTGCGCTTGGGGCAGTGCTCATGTCGCTGAGTACCGTCGTTGTGGCGATCAATGCGCAGCTGCTGCGTCGGGCGGTGTAGGCTTCATTACGATGAAGGAAGTCGCTGTGCTCTGCGAAACAGTACGGTCCCGCAATATTCACGCCGGGGCGATCAGGTGATTGCCGAGCGCGCACTTGTCAGCACCGAGAACGCGCGACCGGGGTTGGCCGCGAGCGCCGCGGTCGCGCTGGCCTACGGAGTTGTGCTGCCCTTCCTTCCCACAGTGGTGGCCCTTCGCCGTCGCCCACGCGCACGAGGGACGAGTTGATGCTGGTCTACAGCGCCGCCATGGTGGTGACCGCACCGATCTGGGTAAGGACCTGTCGCCACCTCCCGGCATACCGGCTCGTGCGTCTCAGTCTGCGAGTTGACCTGCGTCAACGCTTTCGCGCTCTAGGAAGGGGCAGGCAGGAGACTTATTGTCTGGGCGGCCTGATCCTCGAGGACTGCTGGGACGAACCGGAAAAGTGCTCCGCAGAGCGAAATACTGAGCGTATTCAATGGCCAGCCCGCTCTAATGTGCGGCTTCGCGTAGGAATCAATAATAAATAGGTATAGGACAGATGAACACAGAACAGCCTCTTCATGCCGCCGAGGTATACGAACGCTATCTAAGCCGGCCTATTGCGGATCGATGGACACGCGTCCTCTTGGAGTTGGCGGCTCCCGAGCAGGGCGATCGCGTTCTCGACCTGGCGTGCGGCACGGGCAGCGTCGCTCGCCAGGTCGTCCCAATGGTAGGAGTAACTGGCCAAGTCGTTGCCGTGGATATCAATACAGACATGTTGAAAGTGGGTCGCACACAGCCCCAACCATCGGGATCAACTATCAAATGGGTTCAGGGCGATGCAACACGCCTGAGCCTTCCGGACGAGGATTTTGACCTGTCAACAAGGACTGCAGTTTTTTCCGGAACGAGCGGCTTCAGTGCGTGAGATTCGCCGCTTACTCCGCCCAAACGGAACCGTCGTAATTAGTGTTTGGCAATCGCTAAGTCGACATCCGATACACGAAGCGCTATTCACAGCCACAGCGCGCCACCTTAATGTCCCGATCAGCGACGTTGATGTCGCTTTCTCCTTTTCCAGCGCAGAAGGGCTCTACACGTTGCTTAAAAGTGTGAACTTCCATCATGTGGAAGTTACGACGAAATCAGTGTCCATTCAGATGCCGGAACCGGAAAGGTTTGTTGAGCTTTCTATCATAGGCGCGGCCACATCCATACCGCGGTTTGCATCTTTGGATGTAGCCGCGCGATCTAGCCTTGTGAACGAAGTAACCAAAGAAACCCATGCAATCGTGCAAAATTTCATACAAGAAGAATTCATGATATTCCCCATGGAGGCAAATATTGCGATCGCGAGATAGTTTGATCCCGCTCACCGCAGCAAAAGCGATGGTGCCGGCTGGCTGAGTGGCCCGGATCTATCTTATAAAGTACTGGCGCATTACATAAATGTAATCTTGCCGTCATGCTGACGTCAGTGACATCAGGCTAAAGTTTCACAGCACATGTTCGAACGCCACAGATGTATGCATGCACCGTTCAACATCACGTTCCGCATAGGCCGTCCACGAGGTGCTTTTCGCTTCTATCGCCCTGACCATGAAGAAATTTCTCCTGATTCTTATGTTGATACTGCCGCTCCAGGCCTCCTGGGCCGTTGTGGGCGTGTATTGCCAGCAAGAGCGGGAGGTTTGTGTCGGTGCATGCTATAGCGACGACCAGGGTACGTCTTTATATTCGTCTTATAAATCCGACCCGACCATCACGGGGGCTTCCGGCTTAGACCAGTACGAACATTCGTGCCATTCTCCTTTCGGCCCCCTGATCCCTACCTCTGTTCAACCCATCTCTTCTTTTAAGCCCGATTTGGTCTCTCATTCCTATGAGAAGCCCCTCAGCTCGCGGACGTTATCCGAGCGGCCTGAGCGGCCACAGTGGCGCTGGCACGCCTGAGCTAGCGCACCGCTGATTAGAGCCCTCCGGTTCTCGCGGCTCTCGGCGTCTTCATGCTAATTCACTTTGCGCGTATCTGCCGCCTGCAATAGACACACTTGCGGACTCATACGCTGGATCGCGCAGTCCATAACACTGGAAACGTACCAGTGTCTTCTGTGATCAAAATATTTGCGAGTAAGAGACGAGGTGCTTGAAGTCATCAACTTGGGCTGTCTTAGAGGCGAGCGCCTGTTATTTCAAGACATAAACTTCCGCCTTGAGCCGGGTGAGAGCCTTGTAGTCACCGGAGAGAACGGAAGCGGGAAAACGAGCCTTTTGCGCATGCTCGTCGGGCTGACTCCTCTATTTTCAGGGTCCATCCAATGGAAAAGTCGACCCATCGACCAAATGGTCGGTGAGTATCGGCGGGAGTTGCTCTATTGTGGTCATCCCTTGGCGCTAAAGGATGGTCTGACGGCCGTAGAGAATCTGCACTCAATCGCCGCCCTCGCCGGTGAGACAGTTTCCCTCACAGCTGTCCATGACGCATTGGATCAATGCGGTTTGAACGCCTGCGCGCCAATGCCAGTGCGGGCTCTTTCGCAAGGCCAGAAACGTCGTGTCCATCTTGCCAAGCTACTGCTGCTTAAGCGTTCCCTATGGGTACTGGACGAACCACTGACGGCGCTTGATGTCAACGCTAGCCGACACATAGTACAGGCCATCGACCAACACCTTAGAAGCGGCGGTATCGCCGTATTGACGACGCACCATGGCCTGCCGTTGGCGTTCACCCCACAAACCATTCGAGTCGGCGCATGAACGACTCGCTAGGCTTGTACGCGTGCTGCCGTATAGCGCAACGTGACCTTAAACTGGCTATGCGACGAAAGTCCGATGCAGCCACGCCGCTGCTTTTTTTCGTAATCGTAGCCACCCTCTTCCCTTTGGGAATCGGTACAGAAGCCGATACCTTACGGACGATTGCTCCCGGCGTTCTTTGGGTTGCAGCACTGCTTGCGACGATGCTTTCGCTGCCGAAACTCTTCGAAGATGACTATGCTGACGGCACCTTGGAACAACTGGCACTTTCTTCAGCACCATTAAGTGCGTTTGTTGTTGGGAAAATAGCTGCGCATTGGCTACTCACCGGCTTACCTGTGGCGGTGCTTGCCCCGCTATTGGCCCTGCAGTTCCATTTGCCCTCTTCGTCCTTACTGGTATTGAGCGCAACGTTGATGATAGGTACGCCTGTACTGGGGTTGATCGGCGCAATTGGAGCCAGCTTGACGCTGGGCATTCGAGGCGGCGGCATTCTTTTAGCATTGCTCGTGTTGCCGCTATATGTTCCCGTGCTGATTTTTGGTACGGGGGCTGTTGACGCCGCAGCGGCAGGCTTGGGCGCCACGGCCAACCTTTCGTTACTTGGCGCCATGCTGGTAATTGGGTTTTTTTTCGCTCCTTGGGCAATCACCGCAGCGCTGCGAATCGCGCTGGAATAATGAGCGCAAATATGATCGATTGGTTCAAATACTCATCGCCGAAAACGTTTTACCCGATCGCTGGGAAAGCCATACCGTGGTTTGCCGCTATTGCTACAGTCCTCGCCGTTGCGGGAATGTATGTTGGCTTTTTCATGGCGCCTACCGACGCTCAGCAAGGTGAGGGTTACCGCATCATCTTTCTTCACGTCCCAGTGTCGTGGATGTCCATGTTCATCTACGTCATCATGGCGTTCTGGGCTGCGATCGGATTGATATTCAACAGCCGCTTGTCGGGCATGATGGCTTCAGCCCTCGCACCCACCGGCGCGATATTCACGTTCCTTTCGCTATGGACAGGCGCGCTATGGGGTAAACCCATGTGGGGAATCTGGTGGGTTTGGGATGCCCGACTGACGTCCGAACTCATTCTGCTCTTTCTATATCTGGGTTTCATGGCACTCCAGTCCGCAATAGATGACGTGCGCCGTGCCGACAAGGCCGGCGCGGTGCTTGCGCTTGTTGGTGTCGTCAATATTCCCGTGATCTATTTTTCAGTGCAGTGGTGGAACACCCTGCATCAAGGCGCGTCTGTATCGCTGACACGAGCGCCTTCCATGGCGACCATCATGTTAGTCGGCATGTTGCTTATGGCATTGGCTGCATGGATGTATACGGCGGCTATCTCGCTCATGCGCGTCCGATGCCTCATCCTGGAGCGCGAACACCATGCTGCCTGGATTCATGAACTGAAGGAGATCAAGCAATGAATTGGACAAGTCCCAGTGAATTTTTTGCCATGGGCGGGTATGGCACGTATGTCTGGGGATCGCTCTCAGTAACAGTCGCTGTTCTTTTCGTCGAATTCGTTTTGCTCGCGAAGCGACGCAGAGCCGCCCTTGTCCGCATTAAATACAACACGACTTTAAGAAGGGAGGTCGGAAAGTGAAGACTCGCTATAAGCGGCTGGCACTCGTTGTCGGTGGCCTCGCTACTCTTGGTATCGCCACCGCATTAGTACTTAATGCCTTTCAAAGTAATCTCGTGTTTTTTTTCACGCCAACCCAAGTGGCGGAAGGCGAAGCGCCCGAGGGGCGCACTTTTCGCGTCGGAGGCATGGTCGAAACCGGGAGTGTGCAGCGCGATGGCGACAGCCTCACCGTGTCATTCGTTGTGACAGATACCGCCAAGACTATACCGGTCACGTATACGGGTATTTTGCCCGATCTGTTCAGCGAAGGTAAAGGCGTTGTCGCTCAGGGACAATTGGGGCCCGATGGTTCGTTTCGAGCACAAGAGGTTCTTGCCAAGCACGATGAGAACTACATGCCTCGTGAAGCCCAGCATGCGCTGGACGAGGCGGGCAAAAACGCAACCGAAGCAAGGCCATCACCGTCATGATTCCTGAAATTGGTCATTACTCTCTGATTCTCACGTTGTTTGTCGCGTTGGCTCAAGGCTGGATTGCGCTCGCGGGCGCAGCGCGTAACAACGCCACCTGGATCGCTTTCGCTCGACCTGCCGCGCGTGCTCAGTTCTTACTCGTTCTCATAAGCTTCGTTCTCCTCGCTTGGTCGTTCGCTGTCAATGATTTTTCGGTCAGCTACGTCGCCCAGAATTCGAATTCATATCTGCCATGGTTCTATCGTTTGGCCGCCGTCTGGGGCGGACACGAAGGTTCGCTCTTGCTCTGGCTGCTAATGCAAACCGGATGGGCGTTTGCTGTAAGCGTTTTCTCCAAGCAACTGCCCGACGTTATGGTGGCGCGCGTATTGGGCGTGCTCGGCTTGGTCACTGCGGGCTTCTTGCTCTTCGTGCTGCTGACTTCCAACCCGTTCGATCGACTTATCCCTGCACCGACAGATGGGATGGATCTGAATCCCCTTCTACAGGACGTCGGGCTGATATTTCATCCGCCGCTCCTCTATATGGGCTATGTGGGTTTTTCCGTAGTGTTCGCGTTTGCTATCGCATCGCTACTCGCTGGACAACTTGATTCCACGTGGGCCCGCTGGTCCCGCCCTTGGGCGACGGCAGCGTGGCTGTTCTTGACTCTGGGTATCGCTCTAGGAAGCTGGTGGGCTTATTACGAGCTTGGCTGGGGCGGCTGGTGGTTTTGGGACCCGGTTGAAAACTCATCGTTCGTTCCATGGCTAGTCGGCACGGCACTCATCCACTCGCTGGCAGTTACCGAGAAGCGAGCAAGTTTCAAAAACTGGACAGTGCTCCTCGCCATCAGTACGTTCGCACTTTCGTTACTTGGGGCATTCCTCGTACGCTCTGGCGTTCTGACATCCGTACACGCCTTCGCCACCGATCCGCGGCGTGGGGTATTTCTTCTACTGCTATTCGCAGTGGTGGTTGGTACGTCTTTGCTCATATTTGCCTTGCGGGCTCCCAAAGTGGGAATGGGCGGACGATTTGATCTGATCTCGAGAGAGTCTCTCCTCCTGGTGAACAACGTACTGCTCACGGTAGCTGCTGCTGCCGTGCTACTGGGTACGTTGTATCCCCTCTTCATCGACGCCCTAGGGATGGGCAAACTTTCTGTCGGACCGCCCTACTTCAACGCGGTGTTCGTGCCGCTGATGGTGCCGGCTTTGATTCTTATGGCGCTTGGACCGGTGGCGAACTGGAAGACCGCAAAAGTCCGTACCTTGACGAAGCACTTGAATGTTCCTGCCATAGTCGCCGTCACTGCAGGTATCGCTACACCGTTTGCTTTTGGACGTTGGTCACTACTGGTCGCAATGGGTATCGCGCTGGCTGCATGGATCGCGACCGCCGCAGTCCTCGGAATTTTTCAACGCGTGCGTGCCACCCGAACTGGCCTGTTGGCTCAACCTCGGAGCTGGCTAGGCATGCATGTAGCACATCTGGGCATCGCGGTATTCACCGTCGGAGTCACTCTGGTGATGGCTTATGAAACAGAACAGGATGTGCGTATGGCGCCCGGAGAGACCGTGAACGCGGGAGCGTACGACCTTATCTTTCACGGCGTCACAGAGGCACTAGGGCCGAACTATGTCGCCCAGGTCGGCGAGATTGCCTTATCTCGGGATGGAGACGAGATACGAACCCTCCGTCCGGAGAAGCGCAACTACTTTTCGTCTGACATGCCCATGACTGAAGCGGCAATTGACGCGAACGGGTTGCGTCACGTGTACGTCGCTTTGGGCGAGCCGCTCGGGGGTGATGCATGGAGTGTTCGCGTTTACTACAAGCCGTTCGTCGACTGGATTTGGATCGGTTGCATTTTGATGGCGCTGGGAGGGTTATTGGCAATTAGTGATCGGCGCTATCGCCTCAAAAAACGTGAACGGCGCGCTCGTTCGACGGCCGCGAGGGCTGCGACATGAACCGTTTACTGTTGCCATTCGCAGGGTTCGCCGTACTGGTTGCCTTCCTGGCATTCGGCTTGACGCTGAAACCCAGCGAAGTACCTTCACCTTTCATCGATAAGCCGGCGCCTGACTTCACTTTGCCGCAATTGGACAACCCCAGCGAAACGTTCTCGCCTAGCGCAATGAAAGGCGAGGTGTGGCTTTTGAATGTATGGGCTTCCTGGTGCTACGCGTGCCTCGAAGAGCATCCGGTGATTATGGATTTAGCTACGACTCACGCCTTGCCGGTGGTAGGACTGAACTACAAAGACATACGTCAGGAGGCCATCGCATGGCTGGAGCGTCACGGCGACAGCTATCGGCTTTCGGTATCGGACACTAACGGGCGAGTCGGCATCGATTACGGCGTTTACGGCGTACCCGAGACGTTCGTCCTCGATAAGAACGGCGTTATTCGCTACAAGCACATCGGACCTGTGACCCCCAGCGCGGTGCGCGACACACTGCTGCCTTTAATACGGGAGCTTCAAAAATGAGTCGTTGGTGGCTGCCGTTGCTTTTCGTTTTTCTCGCTTTACCCGCTTGGGCCGGTGACCATGCCGCCGAAACCCGCATGCTGAGCATTGCCGAGGAACTACGCTGCCTCGTATGTCAGAATGAGTCCATCGCGGCATCACGAGCCGATCTGGCCGTGGATCTACGCCAACAGATCCGCGAGCAAATTCAAGCTGGAAGAACGGATGATGACATCCGTGCCTATATGGTCGAACGCTACGGTGATTTCATACTCTATCGCCCGCCGTTGAAGGCCACCACCGTACTGCTTTGGTTTGGCCCCCTGCTTTTACTCGCCTTCGGGATAGGGCTGTTAGCGATCACACTGCGGCGCCGCAGAGCCAATAGGCTGGACGAGAGGTTAAGCCTTGACGAGCAGCGCCGAGCCCGAGCGCTTCTGGGGCAGACCAACGACGTCGGAGACTTGAGATGAATGTCGTATTTCTGGCCGCAGCAGCCCTGATGGCGATTTTCGTCACAGTATGGCTCTGCAGGACTCTTTGGCGAGGACCGGCTCACGAGGAGACGGTCGAACAGCATGCTGTCAACACTGCGGTGTTACGCGACCAGCTGAGCGAGCTGAAACAAGATCACGCTAACGGAATATTGTCCCCCTCGGATCTCGCCGACGCGCAGGCGGAACTGCAACGACGAGTTCTCGAGGAGGCTGTGCCCGAGCAAGGACGCCTTGTACAGCGACACCAGAGCAAACGCTCCGCAATTGCACTCGCGATCCTTTTACCTCTAGCGGCGTCGCTAACCTACCTTTCCTTGGGCAGCCCTGAGGCGCTTACGGCATCTGCCGAACAGGCTTCTGCGCGTATCACACCGGCGGACGTACAGACAATGGTCAACTCACTTGAGGCCCGTTTGGCACAAAGCCCTGACGATCCTGAGGGCTGGCTTATGTTGGCCCGTTCTCATCGATATTTTGGAAACCATGAAAATGCCGCTCTCGCCTTCGCTGAAGCCGCGAGTATTGTTCGGACGAATCCATTAGCGCTGGCGGAGTACGCCGACTCGCTTGCCAAGAGCAGCGAAACAGGGTTTCAGGGGGAGCCGACAAGGCTACTGGAACTTGCTTTAGCTCTCAACCCAAGAGAACTGTTCGCGCTCACGGTGGCAGGCGCTGCAGCGCTCGAACGTCGCGACAGTACCGCTGCGATTGATTACTGGAATCAGCTACTCGCGCAGCTTCCTGCGGACTCCAACGCGGCTAAGGCGGTCAAAGAAAGTATTGAACACGCTAGGCTTGAGCAGTCCAGCTCGTTGTCGCCGCCGGCCACCAGCAACGTGGGTCAGTAATAGACATGCAGCGACACGACTAAACGGAGTAGAACGGTGCTGGATTTGACGATCATGGGCCTGTTCACAGCATTCCTCGCCGGAATAGCGTCCTTTCTCTCACCCTGTGTTTTACCGCTCGTCCCAGGCTACCTTTCCTATATTGCAGGTGGGTCCATAGGCCAGGGCGCTCAAGATGCTGGCACACATACTGCGCGTTGGCGCGCTTTAGGGCTGAGCGCTTGTTTTGTCGTCGGATTCTCGGTTGTGTTCTTGATACTCGGCGCGAGTATCACCACCATCGGCCGTCTATTTCTGTCTTACCGGTATGAACTCAATATACTCGCAGGAGCGATCATCATCGCCGCCGGCCTGGTCGTGATGGGGCTCATCCAGGTTCCACTATGGATGCATCGGTACTATCAGTTCGAGCCGCGCAAGGACGGCGGGCGTCCATGGTCGGCGACGGTTCTAGGCATGGCGTTCGGCTTCGGATGGACGCCATGTATTGGCCCAGTGCTTGCCGGAATTCTCGTTCTGGGTGCGGCGTCGGACAGCGTACGGGAAGGAACTCTGCTACTAGGAGTGTACGCGTTGGGTCTCGGAGTCCCATTCCTCCTCTCGGCCTATTTCACTGCGCCCTTCATCCGTAGGTTGGGCTCCCTGCGTCGCGCCGGCCGCTATATGCGTCTGACGTCTGGAGCAATTCTCGTGCTCATGGGCGTAGCTGTCGCGAGCGGACAGCTAGTGCGCTTTGCCATTTGGCTCCTCCGAACGTTCCCGGCCTTGGGCGCGATCGGTTGAAATGATGGCGGTCTTTCTGCGGGCACGCCCTCTATCCTGCCAAATCATTACAATTTTGTAATGCTTCCGTCATGTTAATGTCAACGCTGCGGCCCTACAGTGCTATATGCGGCAATACCGCTTCATACGGCAAAATTACCGATGACCGCCCCAGGCCCATCATGGCAACCATTTAGCTCTCGAGGTATACGCAACCATGAAACTGCTCGTGGTCGAGGACGAAGTCAAGACAGGCGATTATGTCCGGCAAGGTTTGATGGAATCCGGATTTATCGTGGATTTGGCTCGAACTGGCCTAGACGGTCATCACCTGGCGCTGACTGAGTCGTACGACCTCATTATTCTGGACGTGATGCTGCCCGATGTAGACGGATGGCGCATCATGCAGGCTCTCAAAGATGCCAAGTCCTCGACGCCTGTACTGTTCTTGACCGCCAGAGACAGCGTAGAAGACCGTGTAAAGGGATTGGAATTGGGCGCGGATGACTACCTGGTCAAACCCTTCGCGTTCTCGGAGTTGCTGGCACGCGTGCGTACATTGCTGCGAAGAGGGGCAACACCCACGTTTCAAGACCGCCTGCAAGTCGCGGATCTAGTGTTGGATATTCCGCGTCGTCGGGCAGAACGGCAGGATGTGCGCATTACTCTTACGAATAAAGAATTCGCGCTGCTGGAGCTCTTGGTTCGCCGTCAAGGTGAGGTGCTGCCTCGGTCTCTCATTGCATCGCAGGTCTGGGATATGAACTTTGACAGCGACACGAACGTCATTGACGTTGCGATACGACGCCTTCGAGCGAAAATTGACGATGATTTCGAGCCCAAACTCATCCATACAGTGCGTGGCATGGGCTACATGCTGGATGTCACGCATCCGGATTGATAGATGGCACGGCGCCCCGCATCTCTAGCAGTACGGCTCACCGTCTCAATTGGGGCGGTCATTACAGTTGTACTCCTCGTATTCGGATGGATGGTTGAGCGATCCATCAACGAACATTTTGTGCAGCAGGACGTCGATGAGCTCAATGCCGTCGTTCGGTCATTAAAACACACACTGGCTACGCTACCGAGAAATCCAACGGACGCAGAGTTGCGCGAACGGTTTGCCACTGCGGTAGCCGGCCATCATAACGTTCAATATCGTGTTTCTACTGAAACGGGTACCGAAATTTATGCTACGCCGGGGACAGATCTGACACGGATTTCGCGAGTCGCCGCACCTGTCGAGGAAATCTCTGTCCAAACCGTGGGCGCTTGGCAAGCGCTCGGTGAGACGTTTCGAGGAGCGGTTCTCCACCTCGCATCAGACAGCATTCCTGGTTCTACTAAACTGACCATAACAGTGGGAACCGGCATTAACTTTCATTTGCATTACCTTGATAGCTTCCGAACTTATCTTCGGATCATCACCATCGTCGCGTGCCTTATCGCAATCTTGGCCACCTGGTTCGCGGTGTACCAAGGGCACGCGCCAATTCGGCGAATCAGTGATGAGATGCGCAAGATTCGATCCGACCAATTACATATCCGGCTTGAGCCTCATGCGATTCCTGCCGAGTTGGTAGAACTGGCCGTTTCATTCAATCAAATGATTGAACGACTCGAAGATGTCTTCCGACGTTTATCAGATTTTTCAGCGGATATTGCACACGAATTACGCACGCCGATTACTAATCTAAAGACCCAAACCGAAGTGGCGCTCTCTCAGTCACGCAATGTTGAACAATATCGCGAGGTACTGTATTCGAATCTCGAAGAATACGAACGCATGGCAAAAATGGTCGGCGACATGCTGTTCTTAGCGCAAGCCGACAACAATTTACTTAAGCCAGAACTCGTGAAGATCAACCTTGATGCTGAGGTACGTATACTCTTCGACTATTTCGGTGCATGGGCAGAAGAACGTAACGTAGAGCTGAAGATCGCAGGCGAGAGGGTGTGCGTCCTTGGGGATCCGCTAATGATTCGAAGGGCACTAAGCAACCTATTGTCCAATGCTATCCGCCATACCCCTCCGCATCGCGCTGTTGTCGTCAGTTTCCGGTCGGCCAAAGATCTTGCCCATGTTTGCATACAGAACCCCGGGACTGTCATCCCTCCTCAGCACTTAGCTCATGTCTTCGAACGATTCTACCGACCCGACGCATCACGGCAACGCAGCGGTGAGGGAGCTGGCCTCGGCCTCGCCATTGTAAAAACACTTATCGAAGCACATGGCGGAAGAATCACTGCTAGCTCAACATCCGACGGAACAGCGTTTGAGATATCAATGCCCAGGACACCCTGCTGAGGCTCCTACTATTCTCGCCTGCAACAAATGCTCGATTACCCTAACTTCCAATCGGCGGTTCAACTGATCGAAAGACGTGTTCGCCGACAACATGATTGCAGCGATGTAGCTCAGCCAATTTTTGCACTATACGATTGCCGTACAAATCGAATATTGATTTCTGACCTGGTATAGAAATACTTGACGAAACCAACTTGAGTGTGTCGGAGCAATTCTCCGTAAAAGAGGTCGGCGCCGAAACGTACTTGATCCATTAACACCCTATTTTTCGTAATGTCCGCGAGGCGCAAAACTCTCGCCTTCGAGATCCTGAGAATTCACCGTTTCGCGAGCCCTATCAGCAAAACACATACCCCCAAAAGAGCGCCGCGGTGCAGTGTCTGCACAACACCTGCGCGTCACTAGTGTTTGCGCTACGGTCCTGAACGTGATACGTTCCAATACTGATTGATACGGCATTGCACAAGGGTTCATGGTGGGATCCAGTAGATAGCAGCGCAATGCCGTCCCGCTGCACACGCGAGCCGGGCTAAAAACGAGGGACTCCCTGCCGTGCCATGAGCACGGGGTAGGAGCCTCGCCCCGACCTTCAAGGTCCGCCGGCAACATCGCAGCTCTGATGCGCCCACCCACAGAGTACCTGTTACCCCGGCTTGGGGAGAAGGTGCTCGCGTGTGTCAGTCATCCGATCAGTTCAAAAGTGCTCACGTCCTGTTCAAGGACACAGTCGACTCCAAAGCAATCGTAGATTTGCGGATCGTCAGCGGCCTTGCGCGCGCAGCTAATTGCTCGCCCGACTCATTGCCGCCGATACTGCTGGCTGACCAGATTGAGCGGTTTCTCCGTATTTCCCGTGCCACTCTTTATCGCCGCGTTCGGAGCGGCGCATTTCCTTCGCCGCTCCCGCACGGCCGCCGGGAGTGGCCGACGTCGCAGGTAGTTGACTGGGCGCGCGATCCGGCCGAGCACATGGCTCGCGCCCGCACCAAACGCGGCGCATACACACCTCGCAAGACCCGTTGAAAACGAACGCCCCGAGCGCTTAAGCGTATGCGCTCCAGCAACCGCATGATTGTCAGCGAATAGCTTCCCTGAGAACATCCGGTGCATGGACACTCCACGGCATCAAGGCCTCGTAGTCCTCGGCCGTCTTTGCCATTGGCAGGCGCTTGAGCACCCAGGCGAACCACGTATAGGGCTCTATGCCGTTCGCTTTTGCGGTCTCGGCCAAGCTGTAAACGACCGCGCTCGCGTGGGCGCCGGCGGGCGTGTCGGAGAACAACCATCCTTTCCGACCCACGACAATCACGAGGTCATTCTGCCCATGTCGGGCAAGAGGTCGAAGTCTTCTACCCTTGGCACGCGCTGTACGGCCGCCGTGTGCGACGTCAGTACAGCGAGCAACGAGCGACGGGCGAGGTTGTCCACGTTGAGGTGAGCCCCGGTATCGTCATCGTTGTGGCCGCCTGGATGCTCGATGCAGCTGCTTGCACCGGCATGAACCTCGGCGCTCCTCGCGCCTCCATCGCCGCCCTGACCGAACTGGATCAGTTGCTGTCGCAGCGCGGCTTTCGGCGAAGCTCCTCCGGTGTCCATCACACCCATTCCGAGGAGCAAGATGACGAGTCCACCCAGATCACACCTGCGCAGCCAAGTGCCAACTGCGCCGATGTCGCAGCGACAGTTGAGCATGGCATTCGAGTCCCCCGTCCTTCAGGGGATGAGTCCGAGCGAGCGCACCAGCGCGATCTTGCGGTTGGCGCTCCTGCTGCTTCAGGCCGCGGGCGTTCATCAGACGGGAGCTGACGATGGCGAACCCTGATCTGTTGCCCGCCGCCGTGCTGCGTCGCAAGGCTGTCGTCTACGTGCGGCAGTCCACCCAGACACAGGTGCAGAACAACCTGGAGAGCCAGCGCCGTCAGTACGATCTGGTCGAGGAAGCGCGCCGCCGCGGGTTTTCTCAGATCGAGGTCATCGACGACGACCTCGGTAGATCCGCCAGTGGCATGGTGGCGAGACCGGGCTTCGATCGTCTCGTGGCGTGGTTGTGCGCCGGTGAAGTCGGTGCCGTCTTGTGCTTCGACGCCTCGCGGCTGGCGCGCAATGGCCGAGACTGGCATCATCTGCTGGAGCTGTGCGGCTTGGTCGAGGCTCGTGTCATCGACCTGGATGGCGTCTACGACCCGTGTCGTCCCAACGATCGGCTGCTGCTGGGTATGAAGGGCAGCATCAGCGAGTTCGAACTCGGCGTGCTCAGGGCGCGCATGTTCGAGGCCGCCCGTGCCAAGGCCCAGCGCGGCGAACTGCGCATCAGCGTGCCCATCGGCTACGTCTGGCATCGCGAGGGCGGCTTGGGGTTCGATCCCGACCTGCGCCTGCAGGAGGTGATCCGGTTGATCTTCGCTCGCTTTCGCAAGCAGGGCAGCGCGCGCCAAGTCTTCCTGTCGCTCGCCGCCGAACAAGTTCACTTCCCGCGCCCCTCCGACGGCAAGAGGATGGTGGCGTTCGACTGGACACCGATACGCTATCGCAACGTGATATCGGTGCTCAAGAATCCCTTCTATGCCGGCACGTACGCCTATGGCAAGAGCGAGAAGCGCACCACCCTCGTGGAGGGGCGTCTGCGCAAGAGCTACGGACACGGCAAGCCCGTCGACCAGTGGGAGGTGATGCTCAAGGACCACCATGAGGCCTACATCGACTGGGCCGAGTTCGAACGCAATCAGAAGCAGCTCGCGATCAACGCCTACAGTAAAGTGGATGGCGTGAAGTCAGGACGCGGCGGCCGAGCGCTGCTTGCGGGGATGCTCTGCTGCGCACGCTGTGGCCGCCGCCTGACGGTGGCGTATACGGGCCGAGGGGCTGGCCAACCCGTGTATCGATGCGACCGCCGCAGCGTGCAGTTGGCGCAGCCGCAGTGTTTTGCATTCGGAGGTCGCCGACCCGACGAGGCCATCGCACGGGAGCTGCTGAGAGCGGTCGAGCCATGGGCCATCGAGGCGGCATTGCAAGCTGAACGGAGGCACATGGAAGTCCAAGCGGACCAGCGGCGAATCGTGGACCTGGAACTGCAGCAAGCACGCTACGAAGCGACGCTAGCAGAGCGCCGCTACGCGGCCTGTGACCCCGACAACCGGTTGATCGCCGCACAGCTCGAGAAGAGCTGGGAGTCGGCGTTGCAGCGTGTGCAGGCATGCCAGCGACGCGTCGACGCGATGGACCAAACACTGTCGGCCGTGGCGATGCCCGACCTCGATGGGCTCGCTCAAGATCTCTCTGTCGCATGGGATGCGCCGGGGGTGACGATGCGCACGCGCCAGCAATTGCTTCACACCCTGGTCCAGGAGATCATTGCCGATCTCGATGAGAAGACGCGCGAGATCGTGCTGACGATTCATTGGCGTGGAGGCCAGCATTCGCAGGTCAGGCTCGCGAAGCCACGGTCCGGCGAACACGGCTGTCGTACGCCCGACCAAGCCCTGGCCGTCATGCGCAGCATGGCGGGCAAGTGGTCCGATGAGCACATCGCCGCGACCCTCAATCGCATGGGCCTTCCCACAGGTCAGGCGAAGACGTGGACCGCGCATCGCGTGAGCTCCGTGCGCAGAGTAAACGATATCCGCGCGTACCGATCAGCGCACAAGGATGGTCAGTGGTTGACCATGTCGCAAGCCGCCGCCAAACTCGGCGTCAACAACCACCGCATTCGGCGCCTGATCAAGGACGGCATCCTGCCCGCCGAGCAGGTGGTACCGCGCGCTCCCTATCAAATCCGGGCTAGCGACCTGCTAGATCCGAAGGTAATCGATGCGGCGGCCCGAACAGATCGCCCGTGTCGCGCCGTCGGTGAAAACCAGCTCTCAATGTTTTCAAACACTTAACGAAGTGGGGCACTATGAACAGGTCATTGCGAAGGGCCTGATGGCGTTCTCGACACGGTTGTTATCGAGCGGGAGTTCCGGCGCCTCGAGATATTGCTCGATCAACGGGAGCGTTTTTCCCAGGTGGGCCAGCGCCTTGCCCACCTGCGTGGATGGCGGCACGGTGTGCGCCACGCGTTCGTACCACTGCACGAGCTTCTCGTAGGCCGCTCGGCTATGCGTTTGCCGAGCCTGGTGGCGCTGAGCGAGTGTGGCCGGAGGATCCTGCTCGTCGAGCTGGCTCTCGATGTGATAGAGCGCACCGATGAGCGCCAATTGCCGCGTCAGTACGGCAGATCAAACGACAGACAACCAGGTTCTCGAGATCCAGGCTGCGGTCATACGGTGGTGCCGACTCGCATCGTTAGCGAAACGGTGTCTGGGTCCGTGGCCGCGTCGCAGCGGCCAGGCTTTCAGAAGTTGCTGGAACGACTCGAGGCTGGTGACGTGCTGATTGTCACCAAGCTGGACCGGCTCGGCCGCTCGGCGGTTGACGTGCGCAGCACTGTTGATCGTCTGTCCGACCTTGGCGTGCAGGTCAAATGCTTGCAATTGGGCGGTGCAGATCTGACTAGTCCGGCCGGTCGCATGACGATGCAGGTGCTGGGCGCAGTGGCCGAGTTCGAGCGTGACTTATTACTTGAGCGCACTCAGGCCGGCCTGAGCCGCGCCAAGGCGGAAGGCAAGCGGCTGGGCCGCCGGCCGGCCCTTCCCGAGCATGTGCGCACCGACGTTGCGGCCCAGCTCGCAGCTGGCGCGAGCGTGAGAAGCTTGGCTGCCCGACACGGCGTTGCTCGATCAACGATCATGCGACTCCGGCCCAACTGAGCCGACTCTCCATCAATCAATCAGCCTCGAAGGCCGTTCGTAGAGGATTGCTGTAGTCGGCATGCCGCCGCTGTCCCTGGCCGAAGGCCCCCGGCCGACGCTGGCGGAGGAGGTTGGGGTTTTGTCATATCGGCTCGGGTTTGGCGCGCCAGCGCGCCCGGGGCGCGAGCCCCGCCAGTTCGCTATGGAATGCATAAGCCCCCCATTGGTGGTCCATCCATGCGTTATTAAACTACGTCTGCTCCGTTTCGCGCTCATGCGCCATTGCCACCTCAGCCAGCCGCAGCACTTCCGTTTCGGCCGCTTTGCGCTCACTGTAGCGGTTCGTAAGGTAGTCAGAACGGTCGCGCACGAGCAGTGTGAACTTCACTAGTTCTTCCATCACGTCCACGACCCGGTCGTAGTAGGCTGATGGCTTCATGCGACCCGCCTCGTCGAACTCCTGGAAGGCCTTGGCGACCGACGACTGGTTTGGAATGGTCACCATGCGCATCCACCGACCCAGCACCCGAAGTGCGTTCACCGCATTGAATGACTGCGAGCCCCCGCTGACCTGCATGACGGCAAGCGTGCGCCCCTGAGTGGGCCGGACGCTACCAACTTCGAGCGGCAGCCAGTCGATCTGGCTCTTGAAGATGCCGGTGATCGTGCCATGGCGCTCGGGACTGCACCACACCTGCCCTTCCGACCACAAGGACAGCGCGCGCAGCTCGGCTACCTTGGGATGGTCGGCTGGGACGCTGTCAGGCAGCGGCAGCCCATGCGGATCAAAGATGCGGGCTTCCGCACCCAAGCGGCGGAGGATGCGCGCGGCTTCTTCGACGAGAAGTCGGCTGTACGACCGCTCGCGCAGCGAACCATAGAGCAGCAGGATGCGCGGCGGGTGTTCCGCATCGACTGGCACACCCAGTTTTTCATGGGTTGGCGTATCGAAAAGGGATTCGTCCAGAGCCGGCAGAGTGGCGTCGTGTAGTGAAGTGAATTGCTTCATGATAAATGTTCAAGGTGCACAGATTCAGCGCACGCGCTTTCCCTGTTCGTCTATGACCATTTCGCCGTCTTCCTTGGTGAACGGGCCACGTTGGGGCTGTTCGAGGATATCCAGCACCAGCTCGGACGGTCGGCACAGGCGCACGCCCGTTGGCGTCACGACGAAGGGTCGGTTGATCAGAATGGGATGCGCCAGCATGGCGTCAAGTAGAGCGTCGTCAGTCAACGATGCGTCATCCAAGCCGAGCTCTTGGAAAGGTGTGCCTTTCTCGCGCAGCGCCTGGCGTGCCGTTAAGCCCGCACGCTCGATCAGTGACTTGAGCGTGTGGCGGTCTGGCGGGGTGGCTAGGTACTCGATCACCTGTGGCTCAATGCCGGCATTGCGAATCAGCGCCAGCGTATTACGCGAGGTGCCACATTTGGGGTTGTGATAGATGATGACATCGCTCATGGCGACACTCCTTGTGATTGAACGTGGCTGTCAGTCGACAGCGCTTCTCCGATTTCCTGTGCGGTGCTGCGGGCCGAGCGCATGACGCCAATCAGGGTGGCTGAGGCGAACCCGGTCCAGTCGCCATAGCCCACCAGCCAAAGCCCCGGATCGGCCACCGAGCGTGTGCCGTCGACCGCAATGCGACCTTCCGCGTCCAGCACGCCGAGTGGCTGCAAATGATCCAGCGCCGGCAGAAAGCCGGTGCACCAGATGACGGCATCGACCTCCGATTCCGTGCCGTCAGACCATACGACACCGGTTGGCGTAAAGCCTGTGAAGGGCCGGACTGACGTCAAGTCGCCCCGGCGACGCGCTGCAGCCACCGGAGGCACCATCACGATGTCTCCGAACCCTGCGCTCCGTTCGGGTACCGGCAAGCCTTGCTGCATGGCCTGCCAGCGCGCGGTCGCCTGCTCGAACAGCACGCGCCCGTCCACATCATCCGGTAGGAAGACCGGGTCGGAAGGCGTGACCCAGGTAGCCTGCGCGATGCCGGCCATCTCAGCCATGATCTGTGCCCCGGAGTTGCCGCCGCCGACCACGAGCACACGCTGCCCAGCAAAATTCTGAGGATGCCGGTAGTGCGCTGAATGAATCTGCACACCTGCAAAGTTGTCCTGTCCAGGATAGACAGGCACATAGGGGTGACGCCAGGTGCCGGTGACACTGATGACCGCGCGCGAACGCCAAATGCGGCCATCATCAGCCTCAACCAGGAACAGGCTGCCCTGACGCCGGACTGCCTGCACCCAGACTGGTCGCACAACCGGCAGCTCGTAGCGGGCCTCGTAGCGTGCCAGGTAATCGATGACGTGATCACGAGAGGGATAGCCCTGGGCAGACGGCATGGGCCAACCTGGAAGAGAACTCCATTGCGCTGGCGAGAACAAGGTCAGCGAATCCCAGCCATGCCGCCAGGCTGCGCCCGGCCCTTCCTCGGCATCCAGCAGCACGAAGGTGAGCCCGGTGCGGCGCAGGAAGTAGGCAGTGGCCAATGCCGCCTGCCCGCCCCCCACGATCACGACGTCGATGTCGTTCATGCCTTGCCTTGGAACGGTGCGGTGGATGTGAAATAGCGTCTGCCGAGCCACAGCGCTACATGCACCAGGGCGATCAGCACGGGCACTTCCACCAGGGGGCCGATGACCGTGGCAAACGCCACCGGCGATGCCAGCCCGAACGCCGCGATGGCCACTGCAATCGCCAGCTCGAAATTGTTGCTGGCCGCCGTGAAGGCAAGTGCCGTGGTACGCGGGTAATCGGTTTCGATGAGCTTGCCCATCATGAAGCTCACGACGAACATGATCACGAAATACAGCGCCAGCGGCACGGCGATTCGCAGCGCATCCAGCGGCAGCTCGACCACGGAGCCACCCTTCAGGCTGAACATGGCCACGATGGTGAACAGCAGCGCGATCAGCGTGATCGGGCTGATACGGGGGATGAAGGTGTCGTTGTACCAGGTTTCACCGCGCGCCTTGACCAGAAAGCGCCGGGTCAGGTAACCCGCCAGGAAAGGAATACCCAGGTAGACCAGCACGGCTTTGGCAATCGTCCAGAAGCTGACGTCGAGCACGCTGCTCTGCAGGCCGAAGACCGGTGGCAGCACATCCAGGAAGAACCAAGCGTAGACGCTGAAGAAGACAATCTGGAAAATCGAATTGAAGGCCACGAGCGCGGCCACATACTGGTTGCTGCCGCAGGCAAGCTGGTTCCACACCAGCACCATGGCAATACAGCGCGCCAGGCCGATCAGGATAAGCCCTGTCATGTAGGCGGGGTAGTCGTGCAGGAAAAAGGCCGCAAGCGCGAACATCAGGATTGGCCCGATGACCCAGTTCTGCACCAGCGA
>Ga0265293_10003019_pt1 | contig 32218 bp, 18 predicted proteins | sample Munlanlewell138R_FD_192505 | JGI IMG/M metagenome (GOLD analysis project Ga0265293, IMG submission 192505) | Leachate microbial communities from a municipal landfill in Southern Ontario, Canada - Leachate well 138R | ecosystem: Engineered > Solid waste > Landfill > Unclassified | place: Canada... | reverse complement strand
ACTGGATCCGCGACTGAACGCAGCGCTTCGGAAGCCGGCAGCGCGGCCGCATCCAGCACGATGCCGACGCCGCTGGCGTGGGCGACGTGGCCCAGATCGGCCAGCAAACCATCCGAAACATCGATCACCGCATGCGCCTGTCCGCACAACGCCAGACCCAGCGCGGTACGCGGCACGGGCCGGTGCAGTCGTTGTTGCATCCTTTGCAGCTGCGCTGGGGCGGTGTCTCCCGAACCTAGACGCAGGGCCGCAGCGGCATCGCCCAGCGTGCCACTGACGAATACCGCATCGCCAACCTGCGCCCCGGCACGCGTCAGCGCACGACCCACCGGCACGAAACCCAGCGCGGTGATGCCGACCGCAAGCGGGCCACGTGTCGTATCGCCGCCGACCAAGGCGATGCCGCTGGCCGCTGCCAACTGGCCAAATCCCTGCATCAATCCCGCGACGAAATCCGCATCGGCCTGCGGCAGCGACAGCGACATCAGTGCCCAGGCAGGCGTCGCGCCCATCGCGGCCAGATCGGACAGGTTCACCGCCAGCGCCTTCCAGCCGATATCCGCCGCATCGGCATCGGCCGCAAAATGCACCCCGACATTCAGCGTGTCGCAGACCGCGACCAGTTGCTGCCCGGCCGGCACGTCGAGCACCGCACCATCGTCGCCGATGCCCAGCGCGACATCGGCGCGACGGCCACTTTGCGCTGCGATGCGGGCGATCAGATCGAATTCGGCCATGAGCATCCGGAGCCGGAAAACAGGATGGGCGGCGTTCGCGTCAGCCAGCACGCGCGTGTACGTGAATCACACCCTTCGCGCCGCAGCACAACACTCAACGCCGCGCGGCGCTGACTTCCGGCTCGCGCCACTGCGCCGCAGCGCGATCCAGCACGCCGTTGACGTAGCTGTGGCCGTGATCGGCGCCGAAACGTTTGGTGGTTTCAATCGCCTCGTTCAGCACCACGCGGTAAGGCACGTCGATGCGGAACAACAGTTCGTAAGCGGCCAGACGCAGCACTCCGCGCTCGATCGGATCGATCTGGGCGATATCGCGGTCGACGAAGCGGCGCAGTTCCTCGTCGATCTTCGCCAGATTCCCATCGACCCCGCGCAGCAGATCCTCGAAATACTCCAGATCGGCGATTTCCATGTCCTGCTCGGTTCGGAACTGGGCGATGACCTGCGCGATGTTCTGGCCCGACAACTGCCAGGCGTAGATCGCCTGCAAGGCACGCCGCCGCGCGCGCGAACGGGCGGCGGGATCGACACCATCAGGTCGGGCCGAACGCGAACCGTGCCCGCTCATGCCAGCTGCTCCAGCAGATCCACCATCTCGATCGCGGCCAATGCCGCCTCCTCGCCCTTGTTGCCGTGCACACCACCGGCACGCGCCTGCGCATCCTCGTGCCGTTCCACCGCCAGCACGCCGTTCAACACCGGCAGCCGGTGCCGCAGCGACACCTGCATCAGACCTTCGGCACAGCCATCGGCAACCTGTTCGTAATGGCGGGTTTCACCGCGCACCACGCAGCCCAGCGCAATCAGCGCCGCATAGCGGCCATCGGCCGCGACGCAACCGGCCGCCTGCGGGATTTCCCAGGCGCCGGGCACGCGAATCACGTCGATGGCCTCGGCATCGACGCCGTGATCCTGCAGCGTGGTGCGCGCCGCTTCGACCAGCGCATCGACGATGCGGGGATTCCAGCGGCTGGCAAGGATGGCGAAACGCGCGCCGGCGCGGGCACGGATCTGCCCTTCGTAGTGGCTCATGGACGGACCGGAAGTACTAAAACACGCAGTTTACCCGCCACGCGACACCTCCGCGTAGCCCACGACCTCCAGACCGAAGCCGCCCAGCGCCACCTGGCGGCGTGGCGTGCCGAGCACGCGCAGCCGGCGCGCACCCAGATCAGCCAGGATCTGGGCGCCGACGCCGTTGCGGCGCCATTCGGCCGGGCCGTCAGGCGTGGTGCTTGCGGTGCTCTGGCCCTGAAGCCGCGACAACAGGTTTTCCGCCGGTGCCGCACCGCACAAGATCACCACGATGCCGCACTCGGCGGCGGCCGCTTCGGCCAGCGCGCGCGACAGCGAGATGCCCAGATCTTCGCGTTCGATATGCAGCAGATCGGTCAGCACGTTCTCCACATGCACCCGCACCAGCACTTCATCGCTGGCTGCCGGATCACCACGCAGCAGCGCGAAATGCAGCGCGCCATCGACCAGATCGCGGTAGCTGACCAGACGGAACGGGCCGGCATCGGTCTGCACCTCGCGTTCATCGACCCGCTCGATACCACGCTCGGTGCGCAGCCGGTACTGGATCAGATCGGCGATCGAACCGATCTTCAGGCCGTGCTCGCGCGCGAACACCTCAAGCTGCGGACGACGTGCCATGGTGCCGTCCGGATTCAGGATTTCCACGATCACGCCGGCCGGCTCCAATCCCGCCAGCCGCGCCAGATCGACCGCCGCTTCGGTATGGCCGGCGCGGCGCAGCACGCCGCCGGGCTGGGCGATCAACGGGAAGATATGGCCGGGCTGGTGCAGATCGTCGGGCGCTGCATCGGCCTTCACCGCGGTCTGGATGGTGTGGGCGCGATCGGCGGCGGAAATGCCGGTGGTGACGCCCTGCGCGGCCTCGATCGAGACCGTGAACGCGGTGCGGAACTGCGAGCGGTTGTCGCGCGCCATCAGCGGCAGGCCTAGGCGTTCGCAGCGCTCGGTGGTCATCGGCAGGCACACCAGCCCGCGCCCATGCGTGACCATGAAATTGATGTCGTCCGGCCGCACCAGGCTGGCGGCCATCACCAGGTCGCCTTCGTTCTCGCGGTCTTCGTCATCGACCACGACCACCATGCGGCCGGCGCGGATGTCTTCGATCAGTTCGGGGATCGTCGCAAAGCTCATGCCTGCGCCTCCTTCTCGAACAGCCGCTCGGCATAGCGCGCCATCAGATCCACTTCGATATTGACCGCATCGCCGACCTGCCGCTGCGAAAACGTCGTGACCTGCTGTGTATGCGGGATCAGGTTGACTTCGAACTCGTCGCCGTCGACCGCGTTCACCGTGAGGCTGACGCCGTCGATGCAGACCGAACCCTTGCGCGCGATGTAGCGCGACAGCCCGGACGGCACCCGGAAGCACCAGCGCTGCGAACGCGCATCGGTTTCGATGGCGGTCACTTCGGCCAGACCATCAACGTGGCCGGTGACCAGATGCCCACCGAGGCGGTCGGCCAGACGCAGCGCCTTTTCCAGATTCACCACGTCGCCTTCGGCCGCGTCGCCGAGCGTGGTCAGGCCCAGGGTTTCATTCGAGACATCGGCGAAAAAGCCCTGCACGGACGGTTCCAGCGCAGTCAGGCACACGCCGGATACGGCGATGCTGTCGCCGGGCGCGACATCGGAAAGGTCAAGGGAGCCGGTTTCGATATGCAGCCGCACATCGCCGCCGCGTGGCTCGATGCGGGTGATGCGGCCGAGGGCCTGGATGATGCCGGTAAACATGGTCGTTCTCCGCGAAAGGGGTGCGAAAAACGCCGTCAAGGCTTGTGACCGTGGCGGCATGGCCGCTGCGGATCGTCTTCTTCACTCCGGACTGTGACCGTCGGCTCCGGCATCGGACCGGATCTGCTGACCTTGCGCTGCGCGCAAGCGCTCGCGGGCTTATCGCGGAAAACCGCGACCTACCGCCGGTGGGGACTTGCACCCCGCCCTGAAGACGTTGCCCGCCAGCGCGAGCCTGTCGGGCTCTTGCGGCGGACTGTTGATGATGGGGATCAGCCAAGGCAGGTTCAAGGCGCGCGGAGGGGACTTTTCTGCTGTGGCCCGCATGGCCGTGAAACCGGATCGGACTCGCTCAGGTCGGCAACGACGCGTACTGCCTCGGCGCTGCCGCCAGCAGCACGTAGCGCATCAGCCATGCGGACAGCGACCGCGCCGCGGGTGGGTCATCGCCCCAGCCATAACAATGCGAACGCCAGCGCCGCCGGCAGCGCCTGGATGAACAGGATCTTGCGTCCCACCGTCAGCGCACCGAACACGCCGGCCACGATCACGCAGCCCAGGAAAAACAGTTTGATCGCGAATCCGTCGGCGCCCAGCCACAGCCCCCACGCCAGCCCGGCCACCAGAAAGCCGTTGTACAAACCCTGATTGGCCGCCAGCACCCGGCTCTGCTGCGCGAACTCGGGCGTGAGCTTGAAGACGCGGCGGCCGGCGGGCCGGGTCCACAGGAACATTTCCAGCACCAGGAACCACAGGTGCAGCAGCGCGACCAGCGCGGTCAGAAGGTTGGCGGCAAGATTCATGGGCGATGGCCACAGCGGAAACCGGGCTGCCGATCTTCGCATGTCGGCGCTACCGGGTTTGCAGCAGCGCCCCGTCGCCCCCACACTTGCGCGCTTCGCGATCACCCCTGCCCCGATACCACCGCTGCCCGGCCCGATTCCGTCGCCCGTCTGTTTTCGCCCTGAAACAACGCCGACGGATGCTGCCGGGTTCGCGCGCCGGACCTTTTGCCGATGAATCACTCGTTGATGCCCCTGATCCTGCTGGTCCTCGGATTCCTGTGCCAATGGCTGGCCTGGCGGGTGCGCCTGCCGGCGATCCTGTTCCTGCTGCTGACCGGCATCGTGCTGGGTCCGGCCACCGGCCTGCTGGATCCGGATGCGATGTTCGGCGATGTGCTGTTCCCGCTGGTCTCGCTGGGGGTGGCGGTGATCCTGTTCGAGGGCAGCCTCGGCCTGCGCTGGTCGGAAATACGCGGCGTGGCGCCGGTGGTGCTGAATCTGGTCACGGTCGGCGCGCTGGTCAGCCTCGTGGTGCTGGCGGCGGCGGCGCGTTATCTCGTCGGGTTGTCGTGGGAATTGGCGTTGCTGTTCGGCGCACTGACCTGTGTCACCGGGCCCACCGTAGTGGCGCCGATGCTGCGTGCGGTGCGGCCGAACGCGAAGATCGCGAACGTGCTGCGCTGGGAGGGCATCATCATCGACCCCATCGGTGCGCTGTTCGCGGTGCTGGTGTTCAACTGGATCCTGCTGGGCATGGCGCGCGACACCTTCACCGGCGCGCTCGGCGAGTTCCTGCTGACCACGGCGGTGGGCACCGGCTTCGGTGTCGCCGGAGCGATCGGCCTGGGCTTCCTGCTGCGCCGCAACTGGATTCCCGAATACCTGCACAACTACGCCACCCTGGTCGCGGTACTTTCGGTGTTCTGGCTCTCCAACGCCAGCGCCACCGAATCCGGCCTGCTGGCGGTGACCATCATGGGCATGTGGCTGGGCAACCACCCGCATCTGCACATGGACGACATCCTCGATTTCAAGGAGCACCTGTCCACGCTGCTGATCTCGCTGCTGTTCATCGTGCTGGCGGCCAGGCTGGACTGGCCCAGCCCCACGATCGCGCTGGGCGGCGCGGCGGTGCTCGCCGTGGCGATGCTGGTGGCGCGACCACTATCGGTGCTGGTCTCGACGCTGGGCAGCAGCCTGAACTGGCGCGAGCGCGCGCTGATCGCGTGGATCGCGCCGCGCGGCATCGTGGCGGCGGCGGTGTCGGCACTGTTCGCGCTGAAGCTGGAAAAGGAAGGCGTGGCCGGTGCCGAACAACTGGTGCCACTGACCTTCCTGCTGATCATCGGCACGGTGGTGCTGCAAAGTGCCACATCGCGCCGGCTGGCACGCCGGCTCGGGGTGTCGGAACCGGACCGGCGCGGTGTGCTGATCGTCGGCGCCAACCCGGTGGCACGCGCCCTGGCGCTGGCGTTGCAGCAGCAGAAGATCCCGGTACTGCTGGCCGACGACGACTGGATGGCGATCCGTACCGCGCGTATGGCCGGGCTGCGCACCTTCTTCGGCAACCCGGTTTCCGAACATGCCGATGTGCATCTGGACCTGACCGGCATCGGCTCGCTGCTGGCGATATCCACGCGGCGCGAACTCAATTCGCTGTCCTGCGTGCGCTACGCGCCCGAGTTCGGCCGCGAACGCATCTTCCGCCTGCGCATCCTGCCGCCCGGCGAGGCGCCACGGCAGACGCTGTCCGGGGTGCAGTCGGGTACGCCGTTGTTCGGCAACTCGGTCACCCACCGGCAGCTCAATGAAAGCCTTGCCGCCGGCGCCGGCATCCGCAGCACCCGCCTGACCGACACCTTCGGCTGGAAGGAATACCGCGAGCGCCACGGCGAGGATGCGCTGCTGCTGTTCGCCATCGACGAACGCGGCATCCTGCGCCCTACCACCGGCAAACAGGATTGGCAGCCGAAGGCGGGCTGGACAGTGCTGGTGCTGGCCCAACCTTCAAACGGCAACGGGACAACATCCACCGATCCGGCGACGGGCTGAGCGGCGGCTGGCGTCTACTCTGCCGCGCGCAGCAGCAAGCGCCAGTCAGGGCCGAGCTTGCGTTCGTCCACGACATGCAGCTTCCAGCGTTCAGCCATGTCGGTCAGCGCCGGCAGCTGCAGCAGCGGGCGCGCTTCGGAGCCGAGCAGCAGCGGCGCGATATAGAGCAGCAGCTCATCCGCCAAGCCTTGTGCGAACAGCGCACCGCAAAGCACCGGGCCGGCTTCGACCTGGATTTCGTTGATGCCGCGTTCGCCCAGACGCTGCAGGGCGGCTGGCAGCGAAAGGCCGTTTTCGTCCAGCGGCAATGGCTCGCATTCGACATTGCTGAAACGCGAATCCGGCACTTCGCCCGGCGCATGGAAGAACAGCGTCGGGGCACTGCCATCGAGCAGATGCATGCCGGCGGCGGTGGTGCGCAGATGGCGGTCCAGCACTACGCGCAGCACCGGCGCGATATCGGTTTCAGGCACGCGCGCGGTCAGGCGCGGATCGTCGGCCAGCACGGTGCCGCTGCCGGTCAGGATCGCGCCGGCACGTGCGCGCCAGTGCTGCACATCGGCGCGCGCGGCCTCGCCGGTAATCCACTTGGATTCGCCATTGCCCAGCGCGGTGCGCCCGTCCAGGCTCATCGCCAGCTTGATCCGCAGCCACGGCCGGCCGCGTTCGATGCGGGACAGGAAACCCCGATTGATCGCGCGCGCCTGCGCCTCCATCAGCCCCGACTCGACCACGATCCCGGCCTCGCGCAGTCGCTCGAAGCCGTTGCCGGCGACCTGCGGAAACGGATCGCGCAGCGCCGCGACCACGCGCACGACGCCCGATTCGATCAATGCATCCACGCACGGAGGAGTGCGGCCGTGATGGGCGCAGGGTTCCAGCGTCACGTAGGCGGTGGCGCCGCGCGCGCGCTCACCGGCATCGCGCAGCGCCAGCACTTCGGCATGCGCCCCGCCAGCGCGCTGGTGCCAGCCTTCGCCCACAACATCCCCATCACGCGCGATGACACAACCGACCATCGGATTGGGCCGCGTGGTGTACGCGCCGCGTTCGGCCAGGCGCAGCGCGCGGGCCATCATGGCGTGATCGGTGGATGAAAATGCGTGCTTCATCGGCGCCCTCTCAAACGGCCAGATCAGGCAGCCGCAGCAGCGGCAGCCACAGCGCGATGACGCTGAAACCATCGACCAGCATCGCGCCGATCGCACTGGCCATGGCTGTCACCGTGCCGCGCCGCGGATACGCCTCCAGCCGCCACCAGATCACACCGACCAGCAACGGCAACAGCAGTGAAACCGGCCACCAGTCCATCCAGAAACGCGTCAGCTCCGGCAATGGCGCGCCGGCGGATTCGTAGATCGGCGCGATGCGCGTAGTCAGCAGCCAGGGCAGCAACGCCGCCGGCACCGAGCCGAACAGCCCGACACCCGATAGCAGCGACTGCCGTCCTTCCATTACTCAGCGCTTCCGCTCGCGCGCCGTGCTCTTGTCGAAGGGAAGCACCTCACCCACCAGCAGCGGCAGCTGCTCTTCGCCATCAGGCAGGTCGCGTTCCAGCATTTCGATTTCCTCGCGGAAATCGGCCACGTCCTCGAAGCGGCGATAGACCGAGGCGAAGCGCACATAGCCGACATGATCGAGTTTGCGCATCTGCGCCATCACGAAATCGCCCAACCGGCGAGAGGCAAGTTCGCGTTCGCCGGTGGTGCGGGCCTGCTGCACCACGGCACGCACCGCGGCTTCGAGTTGTTCTTCCGGCACCGGGCGCTTGTGCAGCGCGCGCTCCATCGAACGGCGCAGCTTGCCGACATCGAAGGCTTCGCGCCGGCCATCGCCTTTCACCAGCATCGGCAGCTTCAGCTCGGCGGTCTCGCTGGTGCTGAAGCGCCCGCCGCACTCGCTGCACTCGCGCCGGCGCCGGATGCTGCTGCCATCCTCGCTCACGCGCGAATCGATGACGCGGGTGTCTTCGTGCTGGCAGAAGGGGCAGTACATTGAAGGCCGGGATTAGAGATTAGAGATTAGGGATTGGGGATTGGGGATTGGGGATTGGGGATTCGAAAAGCAGGGTTATGGGCGGGGCGGGATTTTCGCTCTTGCAAATTCCGAATCCCTACTCTCAGTCAGTACACCGGATACTTGCGGCACTGCGCCGTCACCGCATCGCGGACGCGGGCGATGACGGTTTCGTCATTGGGCGCATCCAGAATGTCGGCGATCCAGTTGGCCAGGTCGACGCAATCCTGTTCGACATAACCGCGTGTGGTGACCGCCGGCGTACCCAGGCGCAGGCCGGAGGTGACGAACGGTGAGCGCGGGTCGTTCGGTACCGAGTTCTTGTTGACGGTGATGTTGGCGCGGCCGAGCGCGGCTTCGGCGTCCTTGCCAGAGACATCCTTGCCGATCATGTCGACCAGCATCAGATGGTTCTGGGTGCCGCCGGACACGATCTTGTAGCCGCGCGCGATCAGCGTGTCCGCCATCGCCTGGGCATTCTTCACCACCTGCTGCTGGTAGCTCTTGAACGACGGGTCCAGCGCTTCCTTGAACGCCACCGCCTTGGCCGCGATCACGTGCATCAGCGGGCCGCCCTGGATGCCGGGGAAGACGATGGACTGGAGCTTCTTCTCGATCTCCTCGGCCGCCTCACCGGCCGCATCGCGGCTGAGCACGATGATGCCGCCGCGCGGGCCGCGCAGGGTCTTGTGCGTGGTCGAGGTGACCACGTGCGCATGCGGCAGCGGGCTCGGATAGACACCGGCCGCGATCAGTCCAGCGACGTGCGCCATGTCCACGAACAGCCAGGCGCCGATCTTGTCGGCGATGGCGCGGAAGCGGGCCCAGTCGATCACCTGCGAATAGGCCGAGAAACCGGCCACGACCATCTTCGGCTTGTGCTCAAGCGCCAGCCGCTCGACTTCGTCGTAGTCGATCAGGCCCTGCTCGTTGACACCGTACTGGACCGCGTTGAACAGTTTGCCCGAGGCATTGACCTTGGCGCCGTGGGTCAGATGGCCGCCATGCGCCAGGCTCATGCCCAGAATGGTGTCCCCAGGTTGCAGCAGCGCGAAATACACCGCCTGGTTGGCCTGCGAACCCGAGTGCGGCTGCACATTGGCGTAGTCGGCGCCGAACAGTTGCTTGACGCGCTCGATCGCGAGCGTTTCCGCCACATCCACATGCTCGCAGCCACCGTAATAGCGCTTGCCCGGATAGCCCTCGGCATACTTGTTGGTGAGCTTGCTGCCTTGGGCCTCCATCACCAACGGGCTGGCGTAGTTCTCGCTGGCGATCAGTTCGACGTGGTCTTCCTGCCGCTGCGATTCGGCGGCGATGGCGCGGGCCAGTTCGGGATCGAACGCCGCGAGCGTGCTGGTCTTGTCATACATGCGCTGGTCCTCCTGGGCAAGTTCACCATCATAACCCGGCGCGCGTCGGGTGTTCTGTTCCCGGCCCGCCGATACCACCGCCCGAAGCGCCGGCCATCGCAGGGAAAATCCGACGGCTGAACGACACCGGCCGCCGGCATCGGGCGTGCGCGCACCTGTCCGGTTGGGCAGCAACCCGGGCCGTGGTGGCAAATTCCTGTGGCGCCCCCATATCCCCATTCACACGCTGGATGTCGAGCCAAGTGCCGGCTCTCGCCTCTTGTCCGTCCAGTACCTGAGCCAAACCCGTCAGGTCAAGGCGCGCGGCATGGCGGCCGGCGCGGTGCTGGGCGATAATGGCCAGCTTTCCCGGTTTCCTCCTGGTCCCCCATGCAGCACGGCGTGCCGTCCGGCAGCCGTCCGCATATCCCATTTCCGAGAGTCCCATGTCGCAATACATCTACACCATGAATGGCGTGTCCAAGACGGTCCCGCCCAAGCGCCAGATCATCAAGGATATTTCGCTGTCGTTCTTCCCCGGCGCCAAGATCGGCCTGCTGGGCCTGAACGGCGCCGGCAAGTCCACCGTGCTGCGGATCATGGCCGGCGTGGACAAGGATTTCGAAGGCGAGGCCCGCCCGCAGCCCGGCATCAAGGTCGGCTATTTGCAGCAGGAGCCGCAGCTTGATCCGGAAATGACCGTGCGCGAAGCGGTCGAGGAAGGCGTCGGCGAAGTGTTGCAGGCGCAATCCGCGCTGGACGCGGTCTACGCCGCCTATGCCGAGGAAGGCGCTGATTTCGATGCGCTGGCCAAGGAGCAGGAGCGCCTCGAAGCGATCCTCGCCGCCGGCGACGCGCATACCCTGGAAAACCAACTCGAAGTGGCCGCCGACGCGCTGCGCCTGCCACCGTGGGACGCCAAGATTGGCAACCTGTCCGGTGGCGAGAAGCGCCGCGTGGCGCTGTGCCGCCTGCTGCTGCAGAAGCCCGACATGCTGCTGCTCGACGAACCCACCAACCACCTCGATGCCGAATCGGTCGAATGGCTGGAGCAGTTCCTGGCGCGCTACACCGGCACCGTGGTGGCGGTCACCCATGACCGTTACTTCCTCGACAACGCCGCCGAATGGATCCTGGAACTGGACCGCGGCCGCGGCATCCCGTGGAAGGGCAACTACACCGAGTGGTTGATGCAGAAGGACGAGCGCCTGAAGCAGGAGGAAAATCAGGAAAAGGCGCGCCAGAAGGCCATCCAGAAGGAACTGGAATGGGCCCGGCAGAACGCCAAAGGTGGCCGTTCCAAGGGCAAGGCGCGTCTGGCGCGGATCGAGGAACTGCAATCGGTCGATTACCAGAAGCGTCAGGAAACCAACGAAATCTTCATCCCGCCCGGCGAGCGCCTCGGCAGCAAGGTGATGGAATTCAAGAACGTCTCCAAGAGCTTCGGCGACCGCCTGCTGATCGATGATCTGAGCTTCATCGTGCCGCCCGGCGCGATTGTCGGCATCATCGGCCCCAACGGCGCCGGCAAGTCGACGCTGTTCCGCATGATCATCGGCCAGGAAAAGCCGGATTCGGGCAGCATCGAGATGGGCCCGACCGTACAGCTGGCCTATGTCGACCAGAGCCGCGACGCACTGGAAGGCAACCACAACGTGTTCCAGGAAGTCTCCGGCGGCTCGGACATCCTCAATATCAACGGCATCGAGATCCAGTCGCGCGCCTACATCGGCCGCTTCAACTTCAAGGGCCAGGACCAGCAGAAGATCGTCAGTACGCTGTCCGGCGGTGAGCGCGGCCGTCTGCATCTGGCCAAGACCCTGTTGCAGGGCGGCAACGTGCTGCTGCTCGACGAACCCTCGAACGACCTGGACGTGGAAACCCTGCGTGCGCTGGAAGACGCGCTGCTGGAATTCCCCGGCAACGCCTTCGTGATCAGCCATGACCGCTGGTTCCTGGACCGCATCGCGACCCACATCCTGGCGTTCGAAGGCGATTCGCACGTCGAGTTCTTCCAGGGCAACTACCGCGAATACGAGGAAGACAAGAGGCGCCGCCTCGGCGACGATGCCGGTCCGAAGCGCCTGCGGTTCAAGGCGCTGAAGTAAGGCAGGCAGGCCGCCTCGGGATTGTGGGTGAGTCCGGCACTGTCGTAGGTCGGATCAAGCAGCGAAGCTGCGGATCCGACAACCTGCTGGTCCGAACAAAAGCACCCGCGCCGGCGGCGCTCGCCGCCCCACCCAACCCTCTCCCCCGCTGGCGACGGAAGAGCAGGGCTTTCGAGCAGCTAAGCTGCGAGCCTGCGAGCGCCAGCCGACATGCAAGTCGGCTGGCGGGACGCGAAGCGGGGTGCAGCCCCGGCGCTGGAGATGTCATGAGCTTCATCAACCAACTGCGGAATCGCTGGCAGCACGCCAACACCCTGCTCTGCGTCGGGCTGGACCCGGAGCCGGCCAGGTTTCCGCGCCATCTGGCCGATGATCCGGATGCGGTGTTCGCGTTCTGCCGCGCCATCGCCGATGCCACCGCGCCTTACGTATGTGCGTTCAAGCCGCAGATCGCGCATTTTTCCGCACTCGGCGCGGAGGCTGCTCTGCAACGGCTGATCGCGTACATCCATGCCGAGCACCCCGGCATCCCGGTGATTCTGGACTCCAAGCGCGGCGACATCGGCAGTACCGCCCAGCACTACGCCAGTGAAGCCTTCGTACGCTTCGGTGCCGATGCGGTCACGGTGAATCCGTATCTGGGACGCGATTCGGTACAGCCGTTCCTAGACCATGCCGACAAGGGCGTGATCGTGCTGTGCCGCACCTCCAACCCCGGTTCGGGCGAATTCCAGGATCTGCCGGTCGATGGCCTGCCGCTGTACCGCCATGTCGCGCGACGCGTGGCGAATGAATGGAATGAACACGGCAACTGCGCGCTGGTGATCGGCGCCACCTGGCCCGATGAACTGGCCCAGGTGCGTGCCGATGTCGGCGAGTTGCCCTTCCTGGTGCCGGGCATCGGCGCCCAGGGCGGCGATGTGCAGGCGGTGATGCGGGCCGGTGCCTGTGCCGATGGCGGCGGGCTGGTGATCAGTTCCTCGCGTGCGATCCTGTACGCCGGCGCGGGCGAAGATTTCGCCGAAGCCGCTGCCATCGCGGCACAGCAACAGCGCGACGCGATCAACGCCTTCCGGCCGCAACCCTGATCCCGATCAAACGCCGGGAACCCCGGCTCAGCCGGCGAACGCCTGCGCCTTGATCCGGCCGATCTCGTCGCGCACCCGCGCCGCATCCTCGAATTCCAGATCCTTGGCGTGCTTGTACATCTGCTGCTCCAGCACGCGGATTTTCGCGGCCGCCTGCTCCGGCGTCAGCGCGCGGTAGTCGGCGGTCGGTTCGGCCACCTTGCGCGCCGCACCGCGGCCACGCCCGACAGCGCTGCGGCCTTCGGAGACTTCTTCGCGGGCGCCTTCCAGAATGTCGGTGATCGGCTTGACGATGGTGCGCGGCACGATGCCGTGTTCGGTGTTGTGTTCGACCTGGCGCGCGCGGCGGCGGTCGGTTTCGTCAATCGCGGCCTGCATCGAACGGGTGATGCGGTCGGCGTACAGAATCGCCTTGCCACGCACGTTGCGGGCGGCGCGGCCGATGGTCTGGATCAGCGAGCCTTCCGAACGCAGGAAGCCTTCCTTGTCGGCATCCAGGATCGCCACCAGCGAGACTTCCGGCATGTCCAGACCTTCGCGCAGCAGGTTGATGCCGACCAGCACATCGAACACGCCCAAGCGCAGATCGCGCAGGATTTCCACGCGCTCCACGGTGTCGATGTCCGAGTGCAGATAGCGCACCTTGATGCCGTGTTCGCCGAGGTATTCGGTCAGGTTTTCGGCCATGCGCTTGGTCAGCGTGGTGACCAGCACGCGGTCGCCCAGCGCGATGCGGGCGCGGGCTTCGGACATCAGATCATCCACCTGGGTGGCGACCGGGCGGATTTCCACTTCCGGATCGATCAGGCCGGTCGGGCGCACCACCAGTTCGACGATGCTGTTCTCGGTCTTGCCCAGTTCGTAGCGCCCCGGCGTGGCCGAGACGAAGACCATGCGCGGCGCGCGTGCCTCCCATTCCTCGAAACGCAGCGGGCGGTTGTCCAGCGCCGACGGCAGGCGGAAGCCGAATTCGACCAGGTTTTCCTTGCGCGAACGGTCACCCTTGTACATCGCGCCGAGCTGCGGAATGGTGACGTGCGATTCGTCGATCACCAGCAGCGCGTCGGCTGGCAGGTAGTCGAACAGCGTCGGCGGCGGTTCGCCCGGCGCCTTGCCGGTGAGATGACGGCTGTAGTTCTCGATGCCGGAGCAGTAGCCGACCTCGGCCATCATTTCCAGATCGAAGGTGGTGCGCTGTTGCAGGCGCTGGGCTTCGACCAGCTTGTTCTGGGCGTAAAGCTGTTCGAGCCGCTGCGCCAGCTCTTCCTTGATCGTGTCGATCGCGCTGAGCACGCGCTCGCGCGTGGTGGCGTAGTGGGTTTTCGGGTAGATCGTGTAGCGCTGCACCCGGCGCAGGGTTTCGCCGGTGAGCGGATCGAAGATCGCCAGGCTCTCGATTTCGCCATCGAAGATCTCGATGCGCACCGCTTCGGTTTCGTTCTCGGCCGGGAACACATCGATGCTCTCGCCACGCACGCGGAAGGTGCCGCGCTGCAACTCGAACTCGTTGCGGGTGAACTGGAGATCGGCCAAATGCCGGATCAGCCGCCGCGCATCGACCCGTTCGCCACGCGCCAGGATCAGCCGCAGCGACAGGTAATCCTCCGGTGCACCAAGCCCGTAGATCGCCGACACCGTCCCCACGATCAGCGCATCGCGCCGCGACAGCAGCGCCTTGGTCGCGGCGAGCCGCATCTGCTCGATGTGCTCGTTGATCGAGCTGTCTTTCTCGATATAGGTGTCCGAGGCCGCGATGTAGGCCTCGGGCTGGTAGTAGTCGTAGTAGCTGACGAAATACTCGACCGCGTTGTTCGGAAAGAACGCCTTGAACTCGCCGTAAAGCTGCGCCGCGAGGGTCTTGTTCGGCGCCAGCACCAGCGTCGGCCGCTGCACCTGCTGCACCACATTGGCAACGGTGAAGGTCTTGCCCGAACCGGTCACGCCCAGCACCGTCTGGTGCGCCAGCCCGGCCTCGAACCCGGCCACGAGCTGCGCGATCGCCTGCGGCTGGTCGCCAGCCGGCGCGAACGGGGAAACAAGCTCGAAGCGGGGAGAATCCTCGGTCATCAGGGCGGGAAGTATAGGAGCTGTTCCGCCCCCGTTGACCGGGGCCAGAAAAAAGCCCGCCGGTGAGGGCGGGCTCTGGAAAGGTGGCTGGCCCGATACGTGGGCCAGCCGGGATTGCTGCGAAGATCAGTCTTCGAAACCGTCCCCGAAGATGCCCACATCGGCGAAATGCACGATCACGCTGCAGTCGGCCGTCACCGGAGCGGTGGTGAACGTGTCGTCCGCCAGGCTGCCGCCGCAGCTACCCGCCACGCTGTGGATCACCTGCCCTGTCGCCGGCGTCAGAATGAAGCTGATGGCGTTGCCATCCTCCACCGATGTCACACCGTTTGGATCGATGCTGCCGCCACCGGAACCCACCGACGAGGTGACATCGTGCGACAGCGGTGCATCCGTCACCGTCATCGACACCGGCACCGGCATCAGCGGGTTCGCTGGATCATTGCTGTTTACACAGAGATTGGCCTCGTAGGCACCCACGGCCATACCGGCCGAATCGAAGGTGACCGTCACCGCGCTGCTGTCGCCGGCCATCGTGGTGCTGGAGGCCGGTGCCACGGACAGCCAAGGCACATCGGTCGGGGTCGAACACGCGCCGCCGCCGTCACTGTCAACATCAAGGGAAACATCGTCCAGCATGAAGTTGGAGGTCTCCGCGCCACCGCCCACGACCGTCGAATCGAACCTGAGGGTGTGCGTGCCGCCATCGGCGAAGGCGCTGACATCCACTGCGACATGCTGGTAGGCCGTCTGGTATGCACCCGATGTGGCGGCGGTGATGCGCCAGATCTCGCTGCCGTCGATCGATGCCGCCAGATAGTCGTCCGCCAGCCCGCTGGAGAACGGCACACGCAGCCAGAAGCTGAGCATGGCGGTACCGGGTGCGATGGTCAGTTCCTGGCTGACATACCCGGTCTCCAAGGCATCGATGCCTCCAAACCAGGCCCACCAGCTGCCCGAGCGCGGAGCATTCTCCGCACTGCCGGAACAGGAGTTATCACACAGCACCGTGCCGAAATTCAGCGAATCAACCTCCCAGTACGGGTTCGGATCGCCGAGTTCGAAACCGCCGTCCTGGAGAACCTCGGCCATGACCGCCGAGGTCCAATCACGGACAAAGGGCACATGTGCCGCATTCATGCGTGCCGACTGGCGCTCGCCGGTCCCCGCGTGGAGGTGTGGCAGCGGCGGAATGCGCGCCAATTCCTCGGCAATGCTCCAAGTGAGATCGCTGCCACCATCGTTGGCGATGGTCAGCGTCTGCGTACTCGTCTGACCGATACCCTGCGAGGCAGCCAGACTCGTCGGCGAAACGGTGATGGCCGGGGCACCGGCACCGTCGGCGGCAAAATTCGCCACCACGCTGCAATCAGCATTGATCACCCCGGTGGTGTAACTGTTGCCACTCAGGATGCCAGCCGGGCAGCTGCCGCCCACGTTGTCGATGTGATAGCCGGCATCGGCGCTGAGGGTGAAACTGGCCGTGCTGCCACCCACAACGCTCTGCGGGGTTGCGGGAGAGATCGAGCCGGATGACATACCGACGCTTGGTGTGACGGTGTAAGAGGCACCGCCGCCGACCATGATGGTGTAGTCCTCGGCCTGCCCCCAGCCGGAGGAATTGCACGGGTCTGCGGCGGTGCTGTACTTCTTGATAACCCGCATGCGCGTGGCGCCCGGCAATGCTGTGGGCGGCACCGCGATGTTGGCCGTGATCACCTGCGAAGCGGGGTCGCCGTTGGAATTGTTCAGCGTGCCGATGGTGTAGCGTTCGGTCGCGTCGTCGGCAAAGATGCCGTCCCGGTTCCAGTCGATATAGGCCCTGACCGGGGTCGAGTAATTGCCTGCGGTATTGCCCCTTACCGACATTGGATAGGTCTCACCTCCGATCACGTTGCCGATGGTCGCAGTGAAATTCTCCAGCGCCGGACTGCCGTTGACCGTGGCCGAACTGGTGTTGTCGATGTCGCTGAACACCACATGCGTGATCGGCTCAACCGCATTCGCGAAGCTGACATCGCAATAAGGCAGCGGGAACGGCGGGTTGCCGGTGGTAAAGCTGAAGGTCGTCGACCAGTCGCCGTCACCACATGTGTTCTCCGCCTTGACACGCCAATAGTAGGTCGTGTTGCCGTCCAGCATCGGCGCGGCCCAACTGGTTCCGTCAATTCCACTCTGCGTGGCGACGATGTTGCTGAAGCCTGCATTGGTGGCGACCTCGATTGTGTAGGTCGAGGCCTGCGTCGCCGCACTCCAGCTGAAGTTTGGCGTAGTCGCGACATCGGTGGCGCCGTTGGCCGGCGCACCGGGTACGGCTGCGGGCGGCGCACTGCTGAACAAATTCAACCCGACGCTTCTGCTCTGCGGGGTCGCACCTGCCGCATTACCATCGATGGTCAGCGTGTAGCTGCCGGCTGCGGCCGCATCAGTGTTGCCGATGGTGAGCGTGCTGCTACCTGCCGGCGTGACCGGGTTCTGCGAAAAGCTGACATTGCTGCCGGCCGGATTACCGCTGACCGTCAGCGACACCGGGCTGACAAAGCCCATGATCTGCCCAACATCAACGGTATAGCTGGCCGGGTCGGGTGCGCAGACATCCAGCCTGGGCGGAGTGGCAACCAGCGCGAAGCCGGGTTCCTGGGCACAGTTGTAGCAAACCAGCGCGAAATCCTGATCGGTGCCGTCGGCATTGCCGGGTACGCCATCGCCCGCGATGCTCTTGGCGGTGATGGTGATGTCCAGGGCGCCGCTGCTGCCAGCCGGCAGGAACACGGCTTCGTAGTTGTTCCTGTTGTCGGCAGTGCCGCCTGTGGTGCTCCACTGACCGCTGAACACGTTGCCCAGATAGGTACTGCCATCGACCTCGATCTTGAGGTCAAGATCGTTGACCTGCGGGCTGGTGCCGGTGTTGCCGGGTGCGTCGGTATAGGTCATCACGATCCGCACCGGCTTGCCCGGATCCGCGACTGCTCCGCTCCAGCTCCAGGTCTCGCCGCTGGCACCGAGGATCTCGGACTGGTTGATCAGGAAGCGCGGCGTATCGTCAAACGCCGTCGCCATGTCCGGCATGCCGTAGCCTTGGCTGTTGGTGGGCAGGTTGCCGTTGCCTGATACACCCGTGAGATAGGTCGGGTGTGCGATCAGGTAAGCCTTCATCAGGGCCGGGCTGGTCGCGGCGATGCCGTGGCGGGTCTGCAGCCAGCGGTAATACAGCGACGCCACGCCGGCGACGGCTGGGGTGGAATGGCTGGTACCCGAAGAGGCGGCGAACACCGTCTGGCTGCCGGGGCGGTACTTGTCGCAAACGCCGCTACCGTCGTAGCCGGCCACGGTGCTGGCAGTGCCCTGGATGTGCGTTCCCGGCGCAATGACTTCGGGTTTGATGCGACTGCCGGCGGCAGGGCCGCGGCTGGAAAAGTTGATCACGTCCATGGCATTGTCGGCGCCGCTCGGGCCAACCGCGCAACCGTCGTTCCAGTTGCCGCTCTCGTCGCTCGGCCGCTGGTTCTCCGACGCACCGACCGTGATCATGTTCTTGCCGTTGCCCGGGTTGCCGACCGTATTGGAGCTCGGGCCATCGTTTCCGGCAGCAAACAGGAAGATCATTTCCTGATTGCCCGCCTGGCTGCTGTTGGCATCACGCGTCCCGGCGTCATACGCCTGCGCGCCGGGCCCGTAACTGGTGGAGGAGTTGCCCCAGGAGTTTGAACTGATCAGTGCGCCGTTGAGCTGTTCGCTACGGATCATGTTCTGATAGGAGCCCCCGCACAGGACGGCGCTACCGCCGTTGTTGAAAAACTTGGTGTTGCCAACGCGCCCGTACGGGTTCACACCCAGACCGCGCAGGTAGCCATCGGCATCCTTGAACGGGAAACCATCATGCTCATCGAAGCCGGCGATGATGCTGCTGTTGATATGACCATGCCCGGCCCGACCATCTGCGCTCGAGTCGTTGGTGCAGTTTTCCGCAAACACCACGCGACTGACCCCGCCCTGCCCCAGCAGGGTCAAGGTGGGATCACCGGCACCACTGGCGGTGGTGCCATCGCCAACGCCATCGTCGACCACGCTGACAATCGGATAGTCGTTCGGGTTCTGGCTGAAGCCAAAACCATCCAGCCAGCTGCGGTATCCCGGAGCCGCCGGGCCGGTCTTGCCGCTGTTGAAATTGGCGGCCAGGATCTGGTTCTGCTTTTCGTCAAGCAGGCGCGGCGGGAAGTTCTCCCCGACCCAAACCACGTCCGGCATCTGCGCGATGGCGAGCAGGTCCGCGGCGGCAACCTTCAGGTTGATGTTCTGGAAGGCGAGCACGGCATCCCAGTTGGACTCCACCTCCTGCGCCAACGCAACGATCGCCTTCTGCGAGGCGGTATTGCCGGCATGGTTGTAGATCTGGATCACCACCGGGACCAGCTCATCGGGATCCTGATTGCTGGCCAGGATGCGGCTCTCGATGCTCGGGCCGAGCTTGTAGGCCGGCTCGAACTTCCCGCTGTACTGGACGAAATCGCCGTGACGGGCGAGCGCTGCCAACTGGCTGCGCGTCTCGGTATTGGTCCAGACGATATAGGCGTTGCTGTTGACGTACTGCACCAGCCTCGCGCCCGAAGCCTCAACCGCTTTCAGCCATTCATCCTTGATAGGGCCGACAAACTGCACCAGGTGCAGGCTGTTGCCCGCCACATCCGGGCTGGTCAGGCGGGCCGGCAGGTTGGCATTGCCGCTCAGCGTGTTGATGGGGTGACGGTCAAACTGGATCGTGTCCATGCCGCCATCCACCCGGACCTGGCGGCGCACGCCGCTCGACAGGCCGTTGAGCGCCGCGTCACTGAGCTTGTACAGCCCGAATGAGCCGTAATCGTGCCAGAGGCTGACGCCCGACATGCCCTCGTCCAGCACCCCGGCCTCGACAATGGCCTTGTGCAGGGCCGTTGTCTTGATGCTTGCAGTGTGGCTCGTGGCCGGTGCTGCGGACTGGGCGGCGGCGGGCTGTGGCGCCATAAAAGGCCCCGCGCACAGCAATGTGCCCAGAGCGCCCTGGAGGATTCGGAAACGCATGGATGTGTTACCCCTTGAGAAGTGACAGAAATTGTCAGCCGGGCAAGGATATCCATCGACCCGACCCAGACACAAGCCAGCTGAAAGCAAGGGCCTTCAACCGGAAAAAAGTCGGATTGAGGCTGCTGCGTATGGCCAGCCCAACGTGATGGGAACACGTTCGGGCCTGGCCAGACTTGCTGTCCCAGGCTCCGTCTTTTGGCTCATCGCGCCATGCCGGGAAGATGGTCTCGACTTTCAAAAGACTCTTCATCTGTCAACGCGACCTTTCCCGCGTCGCTGCGAAAAACCAAAAAAAGGCCCGCTGGGATCCAGCGGGCCTGGGAGATGGCGGAACCGGTGCCGGCCCGCGCTCGGGAATCGGACGGCTCAGTCTTCGAAACCGTCCCCGAAGATGCCCACATCGGCGAAATGCACGATCACGGTGCAGTCGGTCGTTACCGGCGCAGTGGTGAACGTGTCGCCCGCCAGGCTGCCGCCGCAGCTACCCGCCACACTGTGGATCACCTGCCCGGCCACCGACGTCAGGATGAAGCTGATGGCGTTGCCATCCTCCACCTGCTGTGCGGTATCGGGTGAGATCGTTCCGCTTCCGCCAGCCACCGACGGGGTGACGGTATGGATGCTGCGCATAAATGTCGCCGTCACCGCGCGCGGGCCGTCGACATTGGCCAATGCGCAGCTTGCGCCGGAACAGTCACCGGACCAGCCGGCGAAGCTGTAGCCCGCCGCTGGCGTCGCGCTGCAACTGGCGTCACCACCATGCGGCACCGGATTCGGGGTGCACGTCGCGTTGCCACCTTCAGCAGGCAACACATTGACCGTGATCGCATGGGTGTCGATCGCGAAGTTCGCCACCACATCGCAGGGCGCGGTGATCGATGCGGTGGTGTAGACATGGGTACCGGCGTCGAACGAACCGCCGCAGCCGGTGACCTCGTCGACATGCCAACCAGCCGCCGCTGTCACGGTGAACTGAGCAGTCAGGCCATCGATCACGAGTTGGGTGCCGAGCGGATCAATGTCACCGAGCCCGGTACCAACGCTGGATGTGACCTCATGCTTCACCACCGCTTCCGGCGCGAAGGCCACGCCGCGATACGCGGTGCGGGTCGCGGCCGTCGTCAGCACCACCGGGCTGCCGTTGTTGACCGCGTTGTAACCTGCGGTATCGACCAGCTTCACCAATTCGCCGCCGCCAGTGCCGCTGGTGCCGCCCTTGCGTGTGGCGAACAGCGTGACCACGCCATTGTCCACAGCACCAGTCAATCCACGGTACGCATCGCTGGCAACGCCGATCGCAGGCATGTTCTGGGTCCACACCCCCCCCACCTTCGAGAACTTGCCCAGCGCGTTGCCGTTGTCCTGTGCCACGTAGAGCGTATCCAGGCCCGGCTCGTCTTCGGACAGGTCGGCGAAGAAGTAGCCATAGATGCCACCGCCGCTGACGCTCAGCACGGCCGACGCCGCCTGCGCTCCACTGGTCGGCAGGCCGCTGCCGATCGCGTTGATGGCGCTGGCGCCAGAGACGTACAACTGGCCGTCGAAAATCTGCGCCACGCGCCCGTTGACGCTGCCGTTGAGCTCCGTACTGGTGCTGTCGCCATGATTGGCATAGCGGGTGAAGCTGTTGCCCGCCACCCATAGCGCATCACCATCGGTGCTGGCGACCGTGCGCGGTGCACCCGAAGTCTGGTCGGTCAGCGTGGTACGCGTATCCACGCCGGCATCGGCGCCGACCCGGAACACCACACGCGCGCCTCCCGGCGCGGAACCGCCGAGCGTCTGGTCATAGCAGCCGCCGACCAGATAGGCGCGATCGGTGCTGCGGGTGAACATGCCTTCCGCCGAGGAGGTGCCGTTGGCCACGCAACGCATGTTGTCGCCATCGGCAACGGTAGGCAGCGGGATGCTCTGCACCACGGCCCCGCTGTTCGCATCGATTTCATCGAGGAAAACGCGGGTGGCGTTGCCGGCCAGGGTCCCTGAGCCGTCGCCCACGCGATACACCACGATATTGCCGGGCGTGAAGTCGGAGACCGGCAGCGGCGAGAATTCGGCGCTGACGCTGATGTCCGCAGTCACTCCGGCATCGGTGCGCGGATTGGCCAAGCTGCTGTCGCTCCACTGGACGAAGCTGTAGCCGGCATCCGGCAACGCCGTGACCGGCGTGCCATCGCCTCCATGGGTGACGCTCTGCGGGCTGTTGCCGGAAACCGATCCGCCCACGCCCGCCGTATAGGTCAGCGTGTAGGTCTGGATGGCAGCCGAGCAGCTGGCATCGACACCACCGGCGAAGCCGGCGCAGGTCCAGTTCCACGGGCCGTCACCGGACACGGCACCGGCATCGCCGACCGAGCACAGATCCGTGACCGGTGCCGAGGTGAAGGTGCCACCGTGCGCGGGGCCGCAGACGCCATCGACCGGATCCTGGACGAAGCTGGCGGTGATGGCGCAGGCGCTGGTGATTCCGGCGGCGGCCCAGGTGCCGTTGCCGTTGTCGAGTGGTGAACAGCTGCTGCCGGAAAGGCTATCCAGCGACCAGCCAGCATCCGCCGCATAGGTACCGCTGGCTGTGCCGCCATGAACCACGAGCTGGCTGCCCGGACCGATCGAGCCGCCACTACCGGCCACGGAGGTGGTCACCGGATGGCTGCTGGACACGAAGTTCGCTGTGACCGTGCGCGGACCGTCGACATTGGTCAATGCACAGCTGCCGCCGGAACAGTCACCCGTCCAGCCGGAGAAGCTGTAGCCCACCGCCGCGGTTGCGCTGCAACTGGCATTGCCGCCGTCCGACACCGGATTCGGCACGCAGGACGCACTGCCGCCGCCAGCCGGGGCCGTGTTCACAGTGATCGCGTGGGTCACCGGCGCGGCGTTGACCGTCAGCTCCACCGGAACCGCCAGCAACGGGTTCACTGGATCGTCACTGGCGATACACAGATTGGCGCCATAGGTGCCGGGCGACATGCCGGAGGAATCGAAGCCAACCGTGACACCCGTGCTGCCTGATGCCGGAGTCGTTCCTGAATCCGGGTTGACCGTGAGCCACGGCACATCGGCCAACGCGGTACAGCCGTCGACGACGGTCTCGCCGCTGCCGCGCACCATCCAGTTTCCTGAAAAAGCAGTGTCGTCGATCAACAGCCACTCGGTGGTTGGCGGCAACGTCGGTGGTGTGGGGGCAGTGGCCGTGCTCCACCAGCCTGCCCAGGAGCGCTGCTGTGTGGCGGTCTGATCAATGGCTGCCGGGAAGTAGGCAGTTCCGGGAGTTTTCTGTGCCACTACGCCGATCAACACATCGCCGGGGCCATTGAGCGTGATCGGGGCGGGCAGGGTGTAGGTATTCCATGCCCCGGTCGCTCCCACCGTCACCGGCAGGGTGGACAAAAGGTTGGAGCCGGTGGCGGGATCGGCGTTGCCACTGGTGTTTTCGTAAATCGCCAGCAGCACAGCATCGCCGACGGACGCCACCTCTGCACCGCTGTCGAAATACACCTGGACTTCATTCAGGGTGAACGGGTAGTCGCCTGCGGCTGGCGTGAAGCGGTTGAGGAAGATGAACTGTGCGTTGCCACCGATACCGATGTTGTTATCGATCGTGCCATCGTCCAGGATCAACGGAACCGTCGCCATCGGCGCATCGACGCCTTCCAGGCCCAGCGCGATGGGGCGGCTGGCGGGGGCTTCTTCGATGCTCCAGTTCAGGTCGGCAGTGCCGGTGTTGGCGATGGTCAGGGTCTGGCTGGTGGTGGTGTCGGCGTCCTGGCTGGCAGCAAGGCTGGCCGGGGTCACGTCGATTTCAGGCGTGCCGAGTCCGGGAACCACCACCGCACTGCCCGTCTTGTTCCAACAGAAATCCACCAGGGTTGCAGGGAAGCCGGTAGGCGCCGTGGTCAGCAAGTGGGCATAGCCGTAGCAGATGCCCGATACCGGCGCATCCGGAATCGACGCGCAGTTGAAGCGGAAACCAAGATGACCGTCGGCGCCTGCCGCCCAGGCAGTCGGGCCGGGGTTGTTGGTGGTGGACCAGATCGATGTCGGGCCTACCACATCACCGGCTTGTAACACCCGGAATTCCGATGACGTGGGCCCGGTCGACACACCTGCCACATCCGGTGCACCCGTGTTCCACCAGAATGTCAGCTGCACATCGTTGTTATAGGGATTGAAGTGGTAACCCGCGACGTCCGCGTTCTGGATATCGCCGGTGATCCAGTTAACCGAGGTGCCGTCGATACTGTTGTTGATCGAATGGTTGATCGGCCCGGAGCACACCAGATCGCCGCCCGCGCCGCTTTCCACGAAATTGGCCACGACCGTGCAATCGGCGGTGATCGGAGCGGTCTGGAAGGTGTTGCCGCTCAGGGTGCCACCGCAGCTGCCGCTTACCGTACCGATCGCATAGCCCAAGGCCGGGGTCAGGGTGAAGCCGACCGTGTTGTTCTCGAGCACCGATTGTGGCGTCGCCGGCGAAATCACGCCGCTGCCGCTGCCGATGGAAGGCGTGACGGTATAGCTGGTACTGCCGGTCAAGGCGCTGACCGCCGCATCAAGCTGGATGCGCGGCTTGGTCACGGTGCCGCCGGAGCGCTGATCGGTGATCGGAACACCGGTGGTGGTGAATGCGTTGAGGATTTCCGTTACCGAAGCCGACGGCTTGGCCTGCTTCATCACCGCCCAGGCGCCGGCCACGTGGGGCGTCGCCATCGAAGTGCCGTTGTACGAGGCATAGCTGCCGCCGGGGATGGAGGAGGAAATGCTGGAACCCGGCGCGAACAGGTCCATGATCGAAGCCACATCGGAGAAGCTCGACACCGCATCGGCCTTGGTCGTCGAGGACACCGCCACCGAGGTGGAGATACAGGCCGGCGAGCCGATCAGGGTCCTGCTGCTGCCGTTGCCGGTCGCAATGACGGTGGCGATGCCGTTGCTGCGCAGATTGTCGATCGCCGTTTTGGTGCTGCCACTGCTGCCGTCGCAATAAGTGCTGTAACCGCCCCCACCCAGGCTCATGTTGGCCGAGGCGATCTGGTGCTGGGCACGCAAGGTGCTGTTGAGGTAATCCAGCGCCGCGATCTGGTCCGAGGTGTAGCTCGCCACGCAGGGGGCCGGATAGGGACTGCAATCCGATGAGCTGTTGAAGCGGGTGAACACCTGCATGCCGATGATGTCGGCGTTGGGCGCCACACCCTTGCGGGTGGCGCTGTAGCCGGCGGAAATGCCGGCCACATGGGTGCCGTGGTCACACAGCTGGCTGCCGCCGGAGAGGCAGGCGCTGGTGTTGGCATTGGCGGCGCCGGCACCGAACTGGCTGCTGCTCCCGTTCGGGCACAGACTGACCTTGCCACCGGCACCGCCGGCGTTGGAGAAGCAGACTTCCGCTACGATGCGCGAGTTGTTGGCTGCATCGCGGAAGAACGCATGATTGATGTCGATGCCGGTATCCAGGATTGCCACAGCCCAGCCGCTGCCATCGAAGCCTGCCGTCCAGGCATTGTTGCCACCGATCAGCGGCACGCTCTGCTGCAGCGATGGGAACGCCAGCGCATCTTCGCTGATGTGCGCCACCTGGGCCGATCGGCTCAACAGCTTCAGCCCCGCCTCATCCACACGCAGTGCCACGGCCGGAACGGTCTCGTACTCACGGTTGACGCGGGCATCGGTGCCGGCCAAGCCAGCAATGACCTGGCTCCGTGTCTGGGCGATGGCAGTGCGCTGCTGCTGCGCATCGGCAAGGGAAACACTCCCTTCCGCGCGGAAACTGGTGCCCAGGTTCAGGGTCACGATGACATTGACCTGACCTTCCTGCCGGGCGCGGTTGAGCAAGGCGTCGAGCCCGGCACGCTCCAAAACTGCCGCGCCGGTTTTCTGAGCTGCTACGGCTTCACCGGCAGGAATCACATGGAGTTTCTGGGGCTGCGCCGACGCAGCCAGACCGCACAACAACAATGCCGTGGCCAAAGACCACGATCGGAAAAATCGCATGGTGAATCCCCTGTAGTAATGCATTGGAACGGCGCGCAGGCCTGTAGCACCCGCAGCCCGGCTGGAACCGTCTGGACGCACCGCTCCCTGATGCTTCCAGACCGCCGGATTCTATACGACTTCACGTCACCGCCCCTGCCTGGACGGACCGGCGGCGCACGCCTCGGCCTGCCCGATGATGCCGCCCTGGGAATTTTCCTAGCGCGAAATGGTGAAACCTCCCCAGGCCATGTCCCGTCGCACTCCGATGGGCCGCTGCCGGCGCCAGCGCCACGATGGCAGCACCTTCCCACCGGAGTTGCCGTCATGCCTCGTCACACCCTCGGTTTCACCCTGATCGAACTGCTGATGACCCTGGCCGTGCTGGCCATCCTGCTGGCCGTGGCCGCGCCGTCGATGGCCGCGCTGAAGGCCCGGAATGCAGCCACCGGCACCCACAACCTGCTGATGTCCAGTTTCGCCACTGCGCGCGTGCATGCGGTGAGCCAGCGCCGGCTGACCACGATCTGCCCCGGCACCGAGGCCGGCGGTTGCCGCAGTGACGGCGTCTGGGACGAAGGCTGGATCATCTTCGTGGACCGCAACGACAATGGTCGGCTGGATGCCGGGGATACGCTGGTCCGTGCAGAAAACCCGATCCCGCCTGGTCTTCAGGCGCACAGCGGCAGCGGCCGACCGCGCGCCACGTTCCGCCCCACCGGCCTTGCCGGCGGCACCAACCTGACCCTGCGCATCTGTGCCGATGGCAGCGTGCAATCGGCGCTGATCCTGAGCAATACAGGGCGCGCGCGCAGCGCCACCTCGCGCGAACTGGCCACGATGAACGCCTGCATCTGACACCTGCTTGACCTGCCCCCGCGAGTGGTTAAAATAGGCGGCTCGCCCGAATAGCTCAGCCGGTTAGAGCACTTGACTGTTAATCAGGGGGTCGTTGGTTCGAGTCCAACTTCGGGCGCCACATTCGGAAAGGGCCGGCAGCAATGCCGGCCCTTTTTCGTTGCCTCGTACCCATGCAGCGCCCCACCCGGCCGGCGCAGCCGCCAGCGCAACGTGATGGCGAAAACCTGCTTCAGGGCGTTTTTTGTCCGCAAATCCGGCCGCTGTCGGCTATCGTGCCACGCATGAATCCTTCATCCGCCTACCGTTTCCCGAGCCCCTCCGGCTGGCAAACCGCCCGCATCCAGACCGCGGCCGATGGCCGTATCGGCGTGCTGCTGCCGGAACCGGATGCCCGCGGCTTCGCGCTGCCCGGCATCCCGAACACCCATTCACATGCCTTCCAGCGCGCAATGGCCGGCCTGGCCGAACACCAGACCGATCCGGCCGACAGCTTCTGGACCTGGCGCGAGCTGATGTACCGCTTCGCCGGCCGGCTGGATCCCGATGCGCTGTACGCCGTGGCGATGCAGCTCTACGCGGAAATGCTGGAAACCGGCTACACCGCCGTCTGCGAGTTCCACTACCTGCACCACCAGCCCAACGGCCACCCATACGACGACCCGGCCGCGATGTCGCGCGCCCTGATCGCGGCCGCCGCCGATACCGGCATCCGTCTGACCCTGCTGCCGGTGCTGTACATGAGCGCCGGTTTCGACGGGCGCGAACTGGAACCGCGCCAGCGCCGCTTCGGCCATACGCTGGACGCCTTCCTGTCGCTGCTTTCCACGCTGCGGCAGGAGGAAAGCCCGATGCTGCGTGTCGGCATCGCGCTGCACAGCCTGCGCGCCGTGCCCGAAACCGCCCTGTCCGAACTGATGCACACCATCGGCGATGACCCGGCGCCGATCCACATCCACATCGCCGAGCAGACCGCCGAAGTCGAGCAATGCCTGGCCGCACGCGGCGCGCGACCGGTGCAGTGGCTGCTCGACCATGCACCGGTCGATGCGCGCTGGAGTCTGGTGCACGCCACCCATCTGGATGAACGCGAAATCGCCGGCATCGCCGCCCGTGGCGCCACCGTCGCACTGTGCCCGACCACCGAAGCCAACCTCGGCGACGGCCTGTTCCCGCTGCGCGAGTTTCTTGATGCCGGCGGCGCCATCTCGATCGGCAGCGACTCGCACATCTCGGTATCGCCGGTGGAAGAACTGCGCTGGCTCGAATACGGCCAGCGCCTGCGCACGCAACGCCGCAACATCAGCGCCAGTCCGGCCCAGCCTTCCACCGGCGCCGCCCTGCTGCACGCCGTCTGGCACGGCGGCGCACGCAGCGTCGGCATGGCGCTGGGCGCACTGACCGAACAGCACGCCGCCGACTGGATCACGCTCGACCGCCACGCCCCGGCGCTGGCCGCCGCCAGCGATGCCGACCTCATGGACCGTTTCGTGTTCGCCGGCAACCGCAACCTGATCGACGAAGTCCACGTTGGCGGCAGCCGCATCGTGGAACACGGCCACCACGTTCATGCCGACGCGATCGCACGGCGCTATGCGGCGGTGCTGGCGGAGCTGCTTGCGGATTGAAGCCACCAAAACCGCCGACCCCGTCCTCGCCGGCCGTGATATCCCCCACTAGTAGGCCGCCCCAGCCGTAAGCGCCACACTCCGCCAAACGGTGGCGCCAACCCACCGTGGGCACACGAAAGCGTCACATGATGGTGTTAGGCTCAGCGCCGCTTTTGACTGCGGCAAGCGATACCAGCCACGCCGCCAGATCAAGCAAGGCTCACATCCATGTCGGGGTACATTCCATGCGAATTTCAAGAACGGCGCGGCTCAGGGCTGCGATGACGGGGCTGTTGATGCTTTCCGCGCTTGGCGCGGGCACAGCATCGGCTCAAGTGGTAATCAGCCAAGCTTACGGCGCTGGTGGCAACAGCAATGCTGTGTTCCGCCATGACTTCGTCGAGCTGTTCAATGCTGGCGATAGCCCGGCGAACCTGGCCGGCATGTCACTCCAATACACTAGCGCTACTGGCACCGGCAATTTCGGCGCCAACCAAAACCTGATCGTCGTATTCGATCCGGATACCACCATCGCACCAGGACAGTACTTCCTGGTCGCCCTTGCAAGCGGAGGAACCAACGGCAGTGATCTACCGCTACCCGATGCCAGCGGCACCATCAATATGGCCGCTGTCAACGGCAAGGTGGCACTTGTCACTGGAACCGACTCGCTTGGATGCAACGGAGGTAGCACTCCCTGTGATGCCGGAGCGATGGAGCGAATCATCGATCTGGTTGGCTTCGGCAGCGCGAATTTCTACGAAGGCAGCGGTGCCGCACCGGCAGCCAGTGCCACTACGGCCATCTTCCGTGCCGACGCCGGTTGCACCGACACCGACGACAACGCCGCCGACTTCACCACGGCCGCTCCGGCACCACGCAACAGCGCCAGCCCGCTGAATCCGTGTGCCGGTGCGCCCGAGCCGACCGCGCCGGTGGTGTCGTTCGACAGCGCTACCGTTTCGGTGGCCGAAGGCAACGATCCGGGCGCGCCCAATACGCTGACCTTCACCGTCAACTACGCGCCGGCCATCGCCAGCGGCGAGGACATCTCGTTCCAGATTACCTACAGCGGTGACACGGACCGCTACAGCTGTGGCGGCAGCGCCTGCGCTACGACGACGGTGACGCTCGACGAGAACGATGCCAGCCCGTATCTGATCGAAGTCCAGACCGTGCCGGATACCACGCCGAACGGCGATGCCACCGTCACCGTCACGCTGAGCGGCTTCACTGGCACCGATAGCAACCAGCCGGCTGAGATCTCCACGTCCGGCAGCATCATCGACGATGACCATCCGATCTACGAGATCTACGAAATCCAGGGCACCGGGCTGCGCTCGCCGTTCGCACCGGCCAGTGGCAATGGCGTGGGTGATCTGATCAGCACGCAGAACAACGTGGTGACCGCGATCGCCAGCAACGGCTTCTTCATCCAGACCCCGGACGAGCGTGCCAGCGCGGCACCGGCCGAGGCTTCGACCGGCGTGTTCGTGTTCACCGGTACGGCTCCGAGTGGCGTTGCTGTCGGCGACCTGGTGGATGTCAGTGGCCAGGTGCAGGAGTATTACGACTGGACCCAGATCACCAACTCCAGCTTCACCGTGACCGGCACCGGCACCCTGCCGACCCCGGTCACGCTGGATGAAACCCGCCCCTCGCCGGACCCGGACAACCTGAGCTGCCCGGCGACGCAGAGCAACTTCGAGTGCTACGAGAACATGCTCGTCGAAGTGGCCGCAGGCATCGCGGTGACCGGCAACCAGACCTTCGGCAGCGATCATTTCGGTGAAGCCTATGCCACCGCCAGCGGCCTGCGCGCCCGTCGCGAGAAGGGCCTGCTGCCATCGGTGGTGTCGCCGGTCACCGGCCTGCCGGTGTGGGACGGCAACCCGGAAGTGTTCGAGCTGGATGCCGATGGCGCCGGTGCGATGCCGGTTGACACCCAGATCTTCGGCGGCGACATGTTCCAAGCCGTCGGCGTGATGTCGTACCAGTTCGGCAATTACGCCTTGCGCCCGACCAGTATCACCCTGACCAGCTCCGATCAGCCGCGTCCGGTACCGGCTGCGGAAAACAGCGACGAGTTGCGCATCGGTTCGCTCAACGTGCTGAACCTGTGCGCGCCGAATTGCAGCCCGCGCATGGCGCGCGTGACCGAATACATCGGTGTCGTGCTGGGCCTGCCGGACGTGATCGCGATCCAGGAGTTCGGCGATGTGGGCAGCGACCTGGCCGATCTGCTGAATGCCGAATACAACACCAGCTACGTCACCCATGAAGGCATCGCCAACACCGTGCCGCCGGCGACGCCGTCGCCCACCGCGATCCGCAACGCGTTCCTGGTGAACACCAGCCGTGTCGACGTGACGCAGGTACGCGATCTGGATGTGTCGCTGACCCTCTCCGATTGCAGCGGCACCCCGCCCTGCGTGCTGCACGACCGGCCGCCGCAGCTGCTGGAAGGCACGTTCAATGGCGACAAGTTCGCCGTGCTCAACAATCACACCCGTTCGCTGATCGGCATCAACGATGGTGCGCCGAACGGCCCGCGCGTGCGTGCCAAGCGTTTCGCCCAGGCCCAATCCATCGCGCAACTGGTGCAGCGCTTCCAGCAGGGTCTGGAGCTGCAAGGTGACACGCCGGCAGCCACCGATACCGCCGGCGTACCGCTGATCCTGGTCGGCGATTACAACGCCTTCGAAGTCACCGACGGCTATGCCGACGTGGTCGGCCTGATCGCGGGCACCTATGACAACGCCGAGAACGAGTACGCCCTGCCGGACGATGGCAATGGCGGCACCGCCAACATCACGGTTCCGCCGCTGCGCAATCTGGTGCTGGATGTGGATGAACAGGACCGCTACTCGTACACCTTCGCCGAGGACCTGGGCGATATCCTGGGCGAAGCCCCGCGCACGGTTGGTTCGGTGCAGGTGCTCGATCATGGCCTGGTCAACGATGCCGCGCAGATCTGGTGTCCGGAACTGGTCTACGGCCGTGGCAATGCCGACGCACCGGCGCGCTACCGCAACAACGGCACCGGCCTGATCGGCAGCTCCGACCACGATGGTTTCATCGTGCGTCTGTACACTGACCGCGACGGCCAGTGTGCACCGGATCCGCACATCTTCTCGGATGGATTCGAGGACTGATCCAAAGATCGAACCGGGCCAATTCACCGGCTCATGGAACAAAAAACCCCCGCTTCGGCGGGGGTTTTTCGTGGGTGGTGTGCAGCTCATCCGTGAAGCGCAGACTGTTTGCTCCGCCGCTCGGCGGCTTGAGCCGACCCACGGTGTGCCGCATGACCCGCAGACTGGCGATGACTTCCCTGCATCGCCGCAAGGAACCAACACATGCAGGTCGGCTCAAGCGCCAGCGGCGCGGAGCCGACATCGCCACCGTGAAACGGACAATGACCTCCGGACCCTGGCCTTGCTGCGCTCGCACCATGCCTCACATCCAGAGCGCAACCTGCTGCGCTCGCCGCATCACCTACGACGACGCAGCAGGCTACGCTTTTGCAGATGGTGGCCCACACCACATCAAGTGGAAAGCCTCAGCGCGCCATCTGCGATGTGCGCCCCTACACTGCGGCGGGTTGGGAGGTTGGACAGTGATCAGGTCGCACCATCACCACGCGCAATCGCGACCACGCCGGTGCGGCTCATTTCGACCATCCCCAGCGGGATCATCAGGTCCACGAAGGCGTCGATCTTGACCGGCGTGCCGGTCAACTCGAAGGT
>Ga0265293_10003018_pt1 | contig 32225 bp, 25 predicted proteins | sample Munlanlewell138R_FD_192505 | JGI IMG/M metagenome (GOLD analysis project Ga0265293, IMG submission 192505) | Leachate microbial communities from a municipal landfill in Southern Ontario, Canada - Leachate well 138R | ecosystem: Engineered > Solid waste > Landfill > Unclassified | place: Canada... | reverse complement strand
TGTCCATAAAGTCGCCCCCGCCCCTCGCTGGGATTGCCAAAGGCAATCCCAGCGAGGGGCGGGGCGTTGACTACGCTTCATTTTAAACCCAGGCATAAATGCCCGGGCTACGGATTTCGTAAATGCCTGGGCTACGGATTTCGTAAATGCCCGGGCTACGGATTTCGTAAATGGCTGGGCTACGGATTCATAAATGCCTGGGCTACGGATTTTCCTCAATAACCTTTACTTTAAAGACACACAACTAATTCATGAGGCATCATTAACGGCGTCGATTAAAGCAAATTCTCGTGACATCATTAATGGCGGTGCCTTGAGCGACGCCGTTAATTGTCGAATTTGAAAGCCCACTCAACCAGTTTCTGTGCATTTGTTGTGTTGGAATAATTCTTCATCAGCACCGCGCGCCGCCTGGCCACTTGCTGCATGTCGAAATCTTTCCGAGCCACCAACGCTATTTTTTCTTTAAGCTCAGCAGCATTGGCGGCAATTTCGCACAGCGTATCCAGCCCTGTGCCCTGCACCATTTCCGGATTTACGATACAAAACCGGCCTTTGAAAAGTGTGTTGAGCAGCTTGAGTTTGAGGCCGGTTGGCTGAAAGGTGACCAGGATATTGGCTTGTGCATCGCGGATAAGTCCAAACATCGTCGCATCGTCGGGGTTGGTGATGAGGCGAACGTTTTTGTGGCTGCTGCATTTTTTGATGAGGTGCGCCGGCGGATCCATGCCCGCAATCACCAGTTGCTGCGGCAGCCCGGCAAAGACTTCCTCCACAAGATATTCGGCAGCGTTGTAATTTTCAGTCACCGACAACTTGCCGTGATAAAGGAAAAAGTCGGATTTTCCGGCCTGAACTTCAAAGTCGTCATTGGGATGAAAGCTCGGAAGGTATTCGACGTGGTGCAGCGGGAAGCAATGTTTTAGATAGGCCGTATCACTGGCCGACACTGCCAGCATCAGATCGGCATGTTTTAGCTTTTGCTGATAAATCTTTAAGCGCCAGCTTTCGATGGTAAAGAAAAGTTTTTTAAAAACGTTTTTTTCGGCTTTCGCCAAATGCGCATAATAGTGATGCTCGATGTTGCTTTCGCGATAGATTTTCAGGCGTTGTGCCAGGCGCGGATCATCCAGATAAAAGCACGAATGCAGCCCTTCAAAAAGAATTGGATTTTCGTCGGCCAAAAGGTTGTTGATAAGCTGCTCCGATCGACGGCTGTTGACGATGTAGGGTTTCAGGCTTATGTTGGTACGCCATCCGGTGTGACGCGGGTAATAGTAAACCTTCTCGCAAAGTGCTTCAAGTTCCGGTGATTCGTTGCGCCCGTATGCATAGCAATGCAAAATGACACCGACACCTGCTTTTTTTAATGTTTTAATTTTATAAAAAACATCTATCACGCCGCCGTAGTTGGCAGGGTAGGGGATGTCGAAGGAGATGATGTGGAGTTTTTTCTCAGGCATATTGTTTTAAAATCTTTATTAAAACCTGCTTTTCATTTTCCCAGTTGAGCACCTCTGCTGCTGCAATGCAGTTTTGGCGGTAGCGTTGCAACTTTTCGGTATCTGCCAGCATGGTGTCGATGTGGCGGGCGATGCTGCGCGGCTCGTGGCTGCTGATGGTTTCGCCCACCTGCCACTCATCCACTATCTTTTTTATTTCCGTAAGCGGCGACACCAGCACGGGCACGCCGGCATGGATGTAGTCGAAGAGCTTGTTGGGCAACGAATAGCGGTAGTTGATGTTGGTATCTTTGTCTATCGAAAGTCCGATGGCTGCCTGGCGGGTGTAGCTGCGTAACTTTTCGAAAGGCATGGCCGGCATAAAAGTTATTTTGTCGGTGAGCTGCAGGTCACGAGTCATTTGCTTCAACTGCCCGATTACGTCGCCACCGCCGATGATGAGCAACTGACCGTGCTGCACATATTGCATGGCTTCCACCAGTTCCTCGGCGCCGCGCTGTATGTTGATGCCCGATCCCTGCAACAGCACCACGGGCTTATCGTTGGCAAGCGACAGAGTTGCGGGTGCCGGAACCGAAGCATCAGCGCGACGAGGCGGAATGTTGCGCACCACATGAATCTCTTTGTGGTATTTTTCGCCAAAGAGTCGGGCTATCGAATCGTTGACGGTGATCACCGTTTTGATGCGCGGCAGCAGTGAGGCCTCAAGTTTTTTCCAGACGCCCTGCACAAACTTGCGATTAACCAATTCGGGCGTTTCGGTAAAATACTCGTGGCTGTCGTAAATGATCGGGATTTTTTTGATTCGGGAGATCAAATAATTGGGCAGCAGCGTGTCGAGGTCGTTGGCAAAGAGCAGGTCGGCGCGGCGCCACAGCAGCACAAAGAAAAGCCGGACATTGAAACAGGCGTAAAACAGCGGCCCCCGTTCAAAGAGCAGCCGCATGCGGTGCATGGCATAAGGCCGCGATGGCAGTGGCAGGCTTCGTTTGCGGTAGCGCCCCACCAGCAGCACTTCGTAGCCCATTTCCTGAAGCACCAGGCAGCTCTTGTTGACGCGCTGGTCGGTAACGAGATCGTTGATAACCGAAACGATGGCTTTTTTCAAAATAACGGAATGTTCATTTTTAAGCTGCGAAAATAGCTAAAAGATCAAGGAATCCTGAATTTGAAATAAGAGCAGATGCCAGGAAAGCGGAAAATGACTTTACCCAGAGAAGCGCGGCTGATGTGAGAAACCTTTATAATTTTGGCGTCGCAAACGCGAAATGCTTAAAGATACCTGCACCGGAGTTGATGTCCATCTACAAACAAAAGACTTACCCACATGAGACAGAAGATCAGGAAGAAAAAACAAACCAAATTATTACGCGAGTTTAGAAAAATCCATAGAATTACCGGGGCAGCTCTTTTCATTTTTTTCTTCTTCGTTTGCACCACCGGGCTTATGCTTGGATGGAAAAAAAATAGTGGTGATTTGATTTTGCCAAAAACACATATTGGCACAGCATCAGATTTCAAAAACTGGCTCCCTGTCGACAGCTTGCATACCATTGCTTGCAACGTCCTTCACGACTCCGTTTCATCCGAACTATCGCTTGAGCTTGATAAAATTGACATACGAAAAAATGAAGGGATTATCAAATTCGTTTTTGCTGATCATTATTTGGAAATCCAACTCGACGGTACTTCAGGAGAGGTGTTGAATATCCAAAAAAGAATTTCCGACCTTGTTGAAGACATTCATGATGGCTCAGTTGTTGACCATTATTTCGGAACTTCCGGTGAGCCTGTCAAATTAATCTACACCTCAATTATGGGGCTGGCCTTGTTCACTTTTACACTTACAGGATTTTGGCTTTGGTATGGGCCTAAACGAATTAAAAAACAAAATCGGGCCGCCAAAAATATAAAACACAAATAGCGCGTGCGGTGGTTTACGAAAGATCTAACCGAACGGGATAACCTTTTTAACCCGCGTTCAACTTTTTTTTAAAGCCAAAAAACAACCCACAAAACCTTTGTCTACATCAAACTATCCGCTGCAAAGAGCGCCAGTACCAGCAGCAGAAAAAGGTTGATTTGCATAAAGGCTTTGCGGATGTTGGCCTGGGGTTTTGTCATGAGGATATAAAAACTATAGACCAGCCACACCGAGGAGAGCAGGAGCGCCAGGATGATGACGCGGGAGGTGACCACGCCGGCTACGGGAATGAGCATCACCGAAAAGACGGTGGCAAGGATCCAGACAAAGATCAGACGCTTGAGCTGCTTCTCGTCGAAATAGGCGGTGAGCGACGAGAAGCCTGCCACCTCGTATTCTTTGCCAAATTTGAGCAGCAGCAGGATAAAATGCGGCACCTGCCAGATAAAAAGAAGCATGGCGATAAGGATGATAGCCGGTGCGAAAACGTAGCCGCCGGCGGCTGTCCAGCCGATCATAGGCGGAAAAGCCCCCACGAAAGCGCCCGCCAGGATGGCAAAGACGGATTTGCGTTTCATGGGTGTGTAGATGCCGTTGTACCACAGCAGCGTCAGCAGTCCGATGAGTGCCGCGATGAGATTGGAGCCAAAAAATAAAATAAGTGTGCCTGCCAGCGCGGCAACGATGGAAAACCATAAAGTGCAGGCAGCGCTGTAGCGTCCGCTGGGGATGGGGCGTCGGCTGGTGCGTTTCATCAGCGCATCGTAGCGGTGCTCCTGAAACTGGTTGAGCGCAGCGCTGCCCGATGCCAACAAAAATACGCCTGCTGTAGATACCAGTGCACCGGCATCCATCCGCCCGCTGTGCACAAGATAGCCCGTGAGCGAACTCAGCGACACGGCCACCGGGATTTTGATTTTGCTCAGCTCGGCAAATAAAGCAACGCTATGTTTTATTTTATTCAGCATTAGCGCCAAGCGATTTTATATATTCGATGATGTGCTCGATTTCCTGGTCGTTGATCTGGTCTTTGTAAGAGGGCATCAGTCCGGCATTAAAACCAACAACTAACTTTGCGTTGGGTTCGTACACCGATTCGCGGATGTAATCGGCGTCGACCGTTACCGTTTGTTCGGTTCCATTCACCATCACTTTGTGTTGCTCGCCCCAGATACCCTTGAAGCTGCTGGCCACCAGCTTAGTGCCGTCCGACGAATGGCAGGCCACGCAGCCGTTCATCTTAACAACATTAAAACCCTCCGATACCTTGTCAAGCTCGCTGTCGCCGGCGGGAGTTTTCATCCACTCCTGCCATTGGGGTTCATCCACTACTTCCACCGTAGTGAGCATGTACGAATGCCGCAAGCCGCAATATTCAGCACAAAAAAGATCAAATGAGCCGTATTCGGTAGCCGTAAACCACATGTAGTTGTCGCGCCCCGGTATCACATCTTCTTTGATGCGGAAAGCCGGAACATAAAGCGAATGAATGACGTCTACCGAGATAAGCTCCAGACGAACAGGCTTGTCTTTGGGCACGATGAGTTTATCGCTTTTCTTTCCATTTTCGTATTCAAAAGTCCAGCTCCACATACGTGCAATGGCCTTTACAGGGATGGCGTCGGCGGGTGCTGCCCGCATGGGTGCAAAGCCGGCCCATCCATAATAAAACATTACCAGCACCAGGATGGTGGGAATGATTGTCCATATCAGTTCCAGCTTTATGCTGCCGGTGATGGAAGTGTCGGCATGGGGATGTTTCGATTTTCGGTACCTGATTACAAAATAAACCATCGTTGCAGTGATGGCCACCAGGAAAAAAGTGGAAATTCCGATGATAATATAAAATGCCAGGTCTACTCCTTCAGCAAAATTTGATGCTCCGCTCATCTGTGGTTCCTCTCTGTTTTTTTTTAATAAAATAAATAATCTGAAAACAATACTATGAGCACCGCCAGAAAGAGCACGCCTACTCCGATGACGACGGCTTTCAAAAACTTGTTTTCAAACTTCAGGTGCATAAAATGAGTGCCCACCAGGTACGACTTGATGGTGGCGATTACCAACGCCACGATAACCGTCAGCGATTGAAAATCGAACTGTGCCACCTCGATGGTGAGCAGCGTTAGTATTAATAAATCGACCCAAATGAGGATGCTAAACCGGTATCCGGTGACGTGCGTATTCTGTGTGTCGGACATGCTATTTCTTTTTTTTATTAAATAATCAGATAAAACAACGGGAAGAGATAAATCCAGATAACATCTACCAGGTGCCAGTACAAGCCACCATTTTCGAGGTAGGTGTAGCGCTGTTGGTTGATGGTGCCTTTCTTAATATAGAAAGCAATCACCATCAGCAATATCGAGCCAATGATGATGTGGATGGCATGAAGGCCGGTCATGAAGAAATAAAGGTTGAAAAATTGCGCCTTGCCGGCAGGAAGCTCTTTGTAATGATCCATGCCCGGAAAAAGTCCGTGTTCCCATTTTGTGTACCACTCGTAATATTTGTTGAACATAAATGTTCCGGCAAGGATCAGCGTCCACATAATCAGGTTGATGGCGCGTTTGGAATCGCCGCGTTGCAGCGCGGTTATCGACATGGCCACGGTGAGGCTGCTGGTAAGCAGAACCACAGTGTTGATGGCGCCCACCACCACGTTAAGCTCTGCCGATCCTTCATGAAAGGCGTCGTGATTCAAAAAACGGTATGCAGCATACACCAGAAACAAGCCGCCAAACAACAGCACTTCGGTGAAAAGAAATATCCACATGCCGAGTTTTTTGCCGTAGGCATCGAAATGCACCGGATGGACATCGTGCGACAAAGTAGTAGAGGTCATATCTTCTTAATTTTTATTATGCTCCTTCAGATATTGTTCGTAGTTGCGGTAGTCGTAAGGGCCTCGTTCCACCTGCGGTGTCTCATCGAAGTTGTAGAGCGTGGGTGGCGATTGTGTATGCGTCCAGTCGAGTGTTACCGACTGCCACGGGTTGGTAGAGGCCTTGGGGCCTTTGCGTCCGTTTATCAGATTAACGATCATGATCACCAATCCTATTGCAAGCACCCACGAGCCGATGGTAGAAATCAGGTTTGGCAACGTAAACTCCGGCAGATAGTCGTAGTAGCGGCGCGGCATACCCATCATACCCAGCACCAGCATCGGGAAATACACCAGGTTGAAACCAATGAAAAAGATTACAAAGGCAATGTTGGCCCACTTCAGGTTGTACATGCGGCCCCAGATTTTGGGATAGTAAAAATGCAGCGCTCCGAAAAATGCAAAGCCTGTTCCGCCAAACATTACATAATGAAAATGCCCTACCACAAAGTAGGTGTCGTGCACGTGAATGTCGGTGGCGAGCGCACCAACCACTAGGCCCGTCAGCCCGCCGATGGCAAACTGAAATATAAAGGCAAGGGCATAGAGCAGCGGCACCTTTATGTCGATGGCACCTTTATAAAGTGTTGCAACCCAGTTGAAGACTTTGATGGCACTCGGGATAGCTACCAAAAAGGTGAGCACCGAAAAAATTACACGCGCCGGGCCGCTCATACCGCTGGTAAACATGTGATGTCCCCACACAAAGTATCCGATAAAAGCAATGGCCAGACTGGAGTAAACGATGACTTTGTAACCAAAAATTGATTTTTTTACAAATACCGGAATGGTTTCCGAAACGATGCCCATGGCCGGCAGCGCCATGATGTAAACTGCCGGGTGGGAATAAATCCAAAAGAGATGCTGATAGAGCACCGGGTCGCCGCCCAGCGCCGGATCAAAAAGCCCGAGACCGAGCGTGCGTTCGGCAACAATCATTAGCAGCGTGATACCAATGATGGGAGTAGCCAGCACCTGAATCCAGGCCGTAGCATACAAAGCCCACGGAAACAGCGGCATTTTAAACCACGTCATACCCGGAGCGCGCATCTGGTGCATGGTGACGATAAAGTTGAGACCGGTGAGGATGGAGGAGAAGCCGAGCACAAATGCAGCCAGCACCGCCACAGTGACGTTGGTTCCGGTTTTTACGCTGTAAGGAGCATAAAATGTCCAGCCGGTGTCGGCAGGGCCATCACCAAAGAGTAGCGTGCTCAGCGCCAGCAGCCCGCCCAGCACATAAAGATACCAGGAGATGAGGTTGAGTTTTGGAAAAGCTACGTCGGGGGCGCCGATAAGCATAGGCAGTGCAAAGTTGCCAAAGATGGCCGGAATGCCCGGGATGATAAACAAAAAGATCATGATTACGCCATGCAGCGTGAACACTTCGTTGTAAGTCTGCGGGTCGAGAATGGTAGCGCCGGGAGCAATCAGCTCCAGCCGCATCACAAGCCCCAGGCCAAAAGCTACAATGAAAAAGCCCATGATGGCATAGAAATAAAGCAGGGCTATGCGCTTGTGATCCGCCGTTACCAGCCACGACATGAAGCCACGCTTCACTTCAAAGAAGTTGATATAGGTTCCTGATTGTGGTATTGCAGTCATAAGTTTGGTTGTTAATATTAAGATTGATTGGCGGGATGAACCCGGCGTTTTTTATTAAAAATGAGAAATATCAGCAGAGCAACCGCCAGCACTATGATGATGGTGCCGGCTACTTTGGTAATGTTGAAAACATATTTTTTTCCTTCCGGATCATAGCTAAAGCAGTAGTTGAGGATTTTGTTGATGGTAGGGCCTGATTTGCCTTGCTGGGCTTCTACCAGCGCCATCTTCAGGTCGAAGGGCAGGAAGTAGGTGCCATAGAGATAGCGCGTAACTTTGCCTTCGGGGCTTAGCACCATGATGGCGGCGGCATGCACAAAGTCGTCGCCCTCGCGCATAAACTGATAGCCTACACTTTGCGTAAGCCGTGCGATGTTGGTGCTGTCGCCCACCATCCACAGCCACTCACTTTCGTCGATAGGCTTCTTCACCTGTGCCACATAATTTTTCTTTTTGCTTTTGGCCAGTTGATAGGTCTCTTTTTCGTTAAAACTCACCGTCAGCACCTGGAAATCTTTTCCCAGCTCCAGATCGGTTTTGCTAATGACGTCGGCGATGCCATCCAGTAGCGGGCTGCAAATTCCGGGGCAGGTAAAATAGACCAATGTGAGCACGGTTGGCTTGTCGATTAACGATTTAAAATTTACCAGCTCGCCGTCTTCGGTGGTAAACATCACGTCGTTGGGGACGTATTCATCCAGCTTTTCGTAGATGCCCAGCAGGTTGGTGGCCGTGTCGACTTTTACCGGTGGCTGCGAAAAACTTAAAAGGCTTACGCTGATTAAGACAATGGTGATGATTTGCTTCATTATAGTTATTTCCCCTCCAAATGTTTGGTTTTGTAAACCGCGCAAAAATAGAAAATTATTTCAGTATTAATACCCAAAAATGAAGAAGGCAATTAAACCTTGTCGGTAATAATAAAGTTGGCAGAGGAGAATTTGCAGAAGAAAGCGGCGGGTTATAACAGGCACACCACAGCAGGCGCTTCTCAGTGGTAATTCAACGAACGGCCTTCGGTTTTCAAAATAATTTAAAACAAAAACAAAAAGACGCATGGCTGTGCGTCTCTATGGGCTGATCGTTCGATTATTATTTAAAACAATAGGCGCACGTCCCCCGCCCGGGTGGGGCAGGCTGCGCGTCTCTACGCAATTGTTTCCGCCGAATGATCGATTGCTGCTTTTACAAAACTCACAAATAAAGGATGCGGATTGGCTACCGTGCTTTTGTATTCGGGATGAAACTGTACGCCTACAAACCACGGGTGGCTGGTAAGCTCTACAATTTCTACCAGGTCGCCACGCGTGTTGATACCCGACTGGATGAGACCTGCCTGCTGGTATTGATCCAGGTATTTGTTGTTGAACTCATAGCGGTGGCGGTGGCGCTCGGTAATTTCTTTTTTGCCATAAATTTTGAAAGCCAGGGTGCCGGGCGCAATGGAGCATTCGTAACTGCCCAAACGCATGGTGCCGCCCATGCCCGAAATCTTCTTCTGATCTTCCATCATATCAATTACCGGGAAGGGCGTTTTGTTGTTAAATTCAGTAGAATTTGCCTTTTCTAATCCCAGCACATTGCGGCCAAACTCTATCACAGCGCATTGCATGCCCAGGCAAATGCCCAAAAAAGGGATGCCTTGCGTACGTGCATATTGTATGGCTGTTATTTTTCCTTCGATGCCGCGGACACCAAATCCCGGCGCTACCAGGATGCCGTCGATGCCTGCAAAGCACTCGCCGATGTGTTGTTCCTCAAGCTCTTCGCTGTGGATGAGCTTCAGATTCACCCTGCAGTCGTTGACGGTGCCGGCGTGGATAAACGACTCGATGATGGATTTGTAGGCGTCTTTCAGCTCCACATATTTTCCTACCAGCGCGATGCTTATCTGGCGCGAAGGGTTTTTGTGTTTGCGCAAAAATTCTTTCCATTGCTCCAGCTTAGGCTCACTATCGATGGGCATTTCAAGCTTGCGCAATACCTCCACATCCAGCTTTTCGTCAAGCATGAGCAACGGCACGTCATAAATAGTTTCCACATCAATAGATTCGATTACTGATGATTCTTCCACATTACAAAACAGTGCTATCTTTCTTTTTAATGCCTGATTGAGCGGATGTTCGGTGCGGCACACGATGATGTCGGGCTGAACACCTTGTTCCAGCATGGTTTTCACGCTGTGCTGTGTGGGCTTGGTTTTTAGCTCCTGGGCTGCCGCCAGATAGGGCACCAGGGTGAGATGGATCACCACCGAGTTGTGCAGCAGTTCCCATCGCATCTGTCGCACCGCTTCGATGTAGGGCAGCGATTCGATGTCGCCCACCGTGCCGCCGATTTCGGTAATCACAAAATCGTAATTGCCTTTGTTGGCCAGCAGCTTGATGCGGTATTTTATCTCATCGGTGATGTGCGGAATCACCTGGACGGTGGAGCCGAGATAGTCGCCACGTCGCTCTTTGTCGATTACCGCCTGATAAATTTTACCGGTAGTAACGTTGTTATCCTGCGATGTTGGCATATTCGAGAAGCGCTCGTAATGCCCCAGATCCAGGTCGGTTTCGGCGCCATCTTCTGTCACAAAACATTCGCCGTGTTCGTAAGGGTTCAAAGTGCCCGGGTCGATATTGATGTAAGGATCGAGTTTCTGAATGGCCACTTTGTAACCCCGTGCCTGCAGGAGTTTGGCCAGCGATGCTGATATGATACCTTTGCCCAGGCTGGAGGTTACCCCGCCGGTAACGAAAATGTACTTTGTCTTACCCATTTTATTTTGAGATTATAAAAAAACAAAGGGGCAAGTGTTGATGATGCCCCTTTTGTGATGTTGCGTTTTGTAGTTGTTAATAATATCTGTATTTTTTTACCTTTCCGATATGCTTGGCCAGGCGCACACACTGCGACACATATCCAAACTCGTTGTCGTACCAGAGATAGATGATTACAGTTTTTTTGTCGGCCGACACTTTGGTGGATGGCTCATCGAAGATGCAGGCGCAGGAGTCGCCGATGCCATCTGACGAAACAAACTCTGTGGAGTTGCTGTAGCGGATTTGTTCGATGAGCTTGCCGCGCAGGGAAGCATTCAGGAAGAGCTTGTTGACCTCTTCGACGGAGGTCTCTCTATTCACTTCCAGGGTGAGTATTGCCAGCGAAACATTCGGTGTAGGCACACGCACGGCGTTGGAGGTGAGTTTTCCGGCGAAGGCAGGATTAACTTTGGCTGCTGCCGATCCGGCACCGGTTTCGGTGATCACCATATTTAATGGAGCCGAACGTCCACGGCGCGATTTCTTGTGGTAGTTGTCGAGCAGGTTCTGGTCGTTGGTGTAGGCATGAATGGTTTCAATGTGTCCTTTTACAATACCCAGCGCTTGTTCTATTACCGTCAGGCCGGGCACAATAGCGTTGGTGGTGCAGCTTGCAGCCGAAAAGATTGTCTCGCTGTCCAGGTCCAGATCTTCTTGATTGGCGCCATAAACCACGTTGGGAATATCTCCTTTTCCGGGGGCGGTGAGCAGCACTCTGGCGGCACCTTTCGATTGCAGATGGCGGCTTAGTCCTGCCCGGTCGCGCCAAACGCCGGTATTGTCGATTATCAGGGCGTCGTGGATGCCATAGGCAGTGTAATCAATTTCGGAAGGATCGGAGGCACCGATCAGGTGAATGATGTTACCGTTGATGTGGAAGCATCCGTTCTCGACGTCTTCGTTGGCTACGCCGCCAAAAGGACCGTGCACCGAATCTTTGCGGAAGAGCGAGATGCGCTTGCGCAAATCTTCCGGGTTGCTGGTGCGCGTAACGATAGCTCTGAGGCGCAGTTGCGATCCGTTGCCGGTTATCTTTACCAGCTCACGTGCCAGCAGCCGGCCAATTCGGCCAAAGCCATAAAGCACCACATCCTGAACCTGTGAGCTGCGCGGTGGGGCGCCGATAAATTCTTTTAGTTTGGTTTTGATAAACTCATTGGCATTGGCATAATCATTTTTCTCTTTCGTCCACTCGGTGTTGAGCCTGCCGATGTCGATGCGTGCCGGAGCCACATTCTCGGCCAGGATGGCCTGTGCCAGCAGCAACGAATCCTGCACTTTTACAGGTGTCTTCAGGATGGCTTCCGCGCGGATGTGCTTGTTGAGGATTTTGGCAGCGCCACGGTCTATCAGTTGGCTGCGCAGCAGGATCAGCTCGATGGATTTGTCGAACCACAGCTTGGCGATGACGTTAGCAAACTCTACGGCGGCCTTCTCGTCGTCGATCCATTTCTTCAGAGCGTTGTTGTAATTTTCCATGTTTCAGTGTTTGGTTAATGAAATATTTTTTTGTTTTGTTAATTTCTAATCAAAAAATCAAACCCCGTATTGCACGCTTCAACGTGATAGTGCAAAACAGGCAGATGTTGCTCACTTTATTCTGCGCATCAACTCCGGGCAAATGTATAACTTTTTTATATCGAAAAGCATTTAGAAGAAAAACCTATTTTTGTCGCCATCACTAAAAAAATCTATTGTCGATGGCGCTTCTCCATTCCTTCGAAAGCAGCGGGAATTATTTGTTTCGCAACCGGAGCTGGCTTCCGGTTTTTTTGTTTGTTCCGGCGGCAGCCGTAGTATGGTTTACCGATGTTTCTGGCTACGACACACTCTGGCACAGTGCTGTGGTGGCGCTGGCGGTGTTGGTTAGCTTTGCAGGCTTTGTTGTGCGTGCCATCGCTATCGGCACCACGCCGGCAGGTACTTCCGGGCGCAACACCACCGAGGGACAGGTGGCCGAGCAGCTCAATACCGGCGGCATTTATTCCGTCATCCGTCATCCGCTCTACCTGGGCAACTACCTGATGTGGATCGGTATCGTAATTTTTACTTTTAACATCTATTTTGTCATCATCGTCTCTTTGGCCTTCTGGCTATACTACGAGCGCATCATGTTTGCCGAAGAGCGTTTTCTGGAACGAAAATTTGGCGAAGCCTATCTGGAGTGGTCGCTTACGGCTCCGGCGTTTATCCCTTCTTTTAAAAACTATCGCAAATCGCCCATGAGGTTCTCGTTCAAGTCGGTTTTGCGTCGCGAGTATTCAGGCGTGCTGGCCACCGTCATCGGGTTTGCTTTTATCGACAACCTGCGCTGGTATTTCCTCACCCACACCTTCGAACCCTTGCGCACCGTCAACATCATCCTCATTATTACCATCGTGGTAGTGCTCATATTGCGTACCCTCAAACACAATACCCGTTTGCTCAACGAACAGGGGCGGTCGTGATTCCTTCATTGCCCATTAAAAACAATAAAGGCATCCAAACGCCTAAAATGAATGGTGCCCAAAATGAACGCCGCCACGACAAAAATTTTATTTTTGTCAGATCAAAAATTTCATCTACACCAAAAACCTTAAGGCATGAGAAATTCCGGGGGCATTGTGCGATTTGTATTGGATAATAAAATCCAGGAAGTTGATTTTGAAAAATTACAACTCTCGCCCACAACAACGGTGCTTACTTATCTGCGGCAGCTCGACGGGCATAAAGGTGTGAAAGAGGGCTGCTCTGAAGGCGATTGCGGTGCCTGCACAGTAGTGGTAGCCGGGCTGAACAACCGTAGCACACTTGAATACAAGAGCATCGACTCGTGTCTGGTGTTTTTGCCGATGATTCATGGCAAGCAACTTATCACCATCGAAAATCTGGCTGTGGCTACACCGTCGCAAATGCAGCTTCATCCGGTGCAAACGGCTATGATCAATCATCATGGCAGCCAGTGCGGTTACTGTACGCCCGGTATCGTCATGTCGTTGTTTGCTCTTTATAAAAACCATACTGATCCCTCACGCGAAACCGTTACCGATGCATTTACCGGCAACCTTTGCCGATGCACCGGCTATCGCTCCATTATCGATGCAGCTCTGGATGTTTGTCAGCATCCTGCCGGCGATCATTTTTCGGCACAGGAAGAACATGTGTTGGCGCTACTTGGCGAAATCTCTTCCGATGAAACTTCGCTCGATTTGCAAAGCCGCGGTCAGCGCTATTTGAAACCCTTTACGCTGGAAGAGGCTTTGCTTCTGCGTAGCCAGCATCCCGATGCCCTTATCATTGGAGGCTCTACCGATACGGCGCTGCTGCAAACCAAGAAAAATATTACGCTGTCCAAAATACTCGATCTCTCAGCGGTGGACGCCTTGAAATTTATCGTCGAAGATCACCGGAAGGTTTCATTCGGGGCAGGCACTACGCTGCAGGAACTTTTGGAATATGCCAACGATCGGCTGCCCTACCTGCGGGATATGGCAGCGGTATTCGGGTCGTTACAAATCCGCAATGTGGCCACAATTGGTGGTAATGTAGGAACAGCCTCACCTATTGGCGATCTGCTGCCGGTATTGTTGGTGCTTCAGGCGCAGGTGCGGCTGATGAAAAAAGATTTTCAGCGCGACATGCCCCTCCGGGATTTCATCACCGGCTACCGAAAAACAGCCCTGGCCGCCGATGAGCTTATTAGTATGGTGTGGTTTGAAAAACCCGGCAAAAGTGAACTTATTAAAACCTATAAAATCTCTAAGCGCAAAGACCTCGACATCTCCTCGGTTTCGGCGGCCTTGCGTCTGACCTTTTCAAAAGAGGGCAAAATAAGTCGTGCATGTATCGCCTTTGGCGGTGTGGCAGCCATTCCCAAAAGAGCTACACAAACGGAAGGTTTCTTAGTTGGGAAAAGTTGGGATCGTGCTACCGCAATGGAGGCAGCCGCCATGCTTCCGGCAGAATATACCCCCATCAGCGATGCCCGTGCCGATGCTGCTGCGCGCAGCATTATGGTGAAGAATCTTATGATAAAATTCTGGACGGAAACCGCCGGGAAAGAACAAATCTTCAATGCTTCAGATTATGCAAAATAACCAACCTACTCCGCAGCCACATCATAGCGCTTTGCAGCACGTTACCGGCCAGTCAGTTTTTGTAAATGATATGGGTTTTGGCGGCCAATTGTTATTTGGGCGTGTGGTCTTTAGCCAGCAGGCGCATGCAAATATCCGAAGCATCTGCACTCAGCAGGCACGAGCTGCGGAGGGTGTAGTAGCTGTGCTCACTGCCGCCGATATTCCGGGGCTTAACCAGATGGGGCCTGTGGTGCCGGATGAGCCTTGTCTGGCCACGGATCAGGTGAGTTTTTTTGGACAGGCTGTGGCACTTATTGCCGCCCGCACCGAAGCAGCAGCCCGAAAGGCCGCCAGTCTTTTAAACATAGAATATGAACCACTGCCAGCCATCACTGACCTCGGGCGAGCGATTGCTGAAAATAGCTTTCTTACCGGCCCGCGACAAATAGCGACGGGCGATGTGGGAAAGGCTTTTGAAAATGCCGAACATGTTTTAAACGGGACTTTGCACACCGGTGCGCAAGAGCATTGGTATCTCGAAACACAGTCGTGTATGTGTGTGCCTGAAGAAGCCGGACAGATGATGGTTTACAGCTCTACCCAGCATCCTGCCGAAACGCAGGCCATCGTGGCGCAGGTGTTGGCCATGCCCGCCAACGCCGTGACGGTAGAGGTGAAACGCATGGGCGGAGCTTTTGGTGGCAAAGAGACGCAGGCCAACCACATAGCAGCCTGGACAGCTTTGCTGGCACATGCCACGCAGCATCCGGTGAAGACGCACCTCTTTCGAGACGACGACCAGATGATGACCGGAAAACGCCATCGCTTCCGTTCGGAATATCGCGCGGCTTATAATGCCAACGGATGCCTGCTGGCGCTCGACGTGGCGCTGCATTCCGACGGCGGCGCTGCACTCGACCTCTCGGTGGCCATCCTCGAACGCGCCATGTTTCATATCGACAATGCTTATTATATTCCTAATCTGCGCGTGACGGGGCAGGTGTGGAAAACCAATCTGCCGCCCAATACCGCCTTCAGAGGTTTTGGCGGGCCGCAGGGGATAGCTGTGGTAGAAACGGTGATAGATCGTATTGCCCGTACCTTGCACAAAGATGCCGCTGAAATACGAAAACTGAATTTTTATAAAAATGGTCAATCCACACATTATGGCCAGCAACTGAACGAGGTGCGGCTGGAAAAACTTTTCGGCCGGCTGACAGACTTTTCGCATTATCCGGCCTTGCGCCGTGAGACAGAAGTTTTTAATAAAGAAAATGAATTTATTAAAAAAGGATTAGCACTTACTCCTGTGAAATTTGGGATCTCCTTTACCACCAGTTTTTTGAACCAGGCCGGAGCGCTGGTGCACATCTATCGCGATGGCAGCGTGCAGGTAAATCATGGCGGCACCGAGATGGGGCAGGGGCTGCATACCAAGATGCTGGAGGTGGCCTGCCGGTCGTTGGGGCTTCCTCCTGAGCGCGTCATCGTTACGGCTACCAACACTTCCAAAGTGCCCAACACTTCGGCTACGGCTGCTTCGTCGGGCAGCGACCTGAACGGCATGGCCGTAAAAAATGCCATCGACAAACTTATTTCGCGGCTTGCGCCAATAGCGCAATCTTTGATGAAAATTAGCACAGACGATGCGCTTGTTTTTGCTGATGGAAAAGTGGCTCCGAAAGGTCATCCCGACAAGGGCATTGCTTTCGACGAACTGGTGACCCAGGCTTATCTCCATCAGGTGAGCCTGAGCGCCACAGGCTATTATCGTACGCCTGGACTTTTCTTTGATAATACCGCAGGAAAAGGCACCCCTTTTTATTATTTTGCTTACGGCATGGCCGTCTCGCAGGTGCAGCTCGACACGCTGACGGGCGATCACAGAATCCTGAAAACCTATATCGTGCATGATGTTGGTGATTCGATAAATACGGCGATTGATCTCGGTCAGATAGAAGGTGGTTTTGTGCAGGGCGTGGGCTGGTGTACCACCGAGGAGATAAAATGGGACGACAAAGGTTTCCTCACCACGCATTCGCCCGACACCTACAAAATTCCCGGCGTGCGCAACATTCCGGAAGTTTTTGAAGTGGAGATTGCCCGCGACATGCCCAATCCGGGTACAATCCAAAACAGCAAGGCGGTGGGTGAGCCGCCGCTGATGCTGGCGCTCTCGGTTTGGCTGGCGCTCAAAGACGCCATCAGCGCTGTGGGCAACCACCAGCAGGAGCCACCTTTTGATTTGCCGGCAACCAACGACAGCATGTTGAAATGGGTTGAGGAGATGAGAAAGCTGCAGTGAAATTTCAAAAGACAAAAGGCAAATCACAAATAAATCCCAAAAGACAAGAAGACGAAAAATAATGTCTGTGATATTAAATTTTGTAGCCAACTGATCACTAACCCCGGTCTTTAGACCGGGGGTAAAAAGGGTAAAAGAATTTCTGTGGGCTTTAGCCCAAATAAAGCCCAAAAAAAATCCCAACATCAACAACCTGCCAGCTTTGCCTTCTGTTCAGACCTTAATTCGAGTATCTTTGCCGCCAAAAACATATCGATGATCTACCTGCTGCTTGCTGTCCTGCTCTCGACGGCTATCATTATCACATTTAGAATTTTCAACTATTTTAAAATTAGTATCGTGCAGGCCATCACGGTCAACTATCTGGTGGCATGTGTTTTTGGCTTTGCCAGCGAGCCTTTGAGTTTTAATCCGGAGGTCATCGTCGGTGCGTCGTGGTTTTACCTGAGTATGCTCATGGGACTTTCGCTCATCCTGGCGTTCAATCTTTTTGCGCTCTCGGCACAAAATGCCGGCGTAGCCATCACGGCCATCTCCAGCCGCATGTCGGTGGTCATACCCGTATCGTTGGGTTTTATGTTTTTTGGCGATACCGCCGGGATTTTAAAAATAGCGGGCATCATCGCGGGGCTGGCAGCTTTTTATTTTAGTTCTAAAAAGAATAAAAAAGTACACATCAATCAGGCTTATGTCTATTTGCCTGTGCTTTTGTTTTTAGCTGTGGGCATCAACGACTCGCTGATGAAAGTGGCAGAACATGGCTATCTCACCAACGATTTTACGGCTTTTCTTGCTACCTCATTTGGATTTGCATTGCTGTTTGGGTTATTGGTATTTGCCTATAAATCCCGAAAGGAACCTTCAGGCGGAGTCCTTAAAAATATTATTGCCGGCATAGTGCTGGGATTGCTCAATTGGTATTCTACACTTTTTGTTTTGGTAGGACTCGATGTGTACCAGGTTTCGTTTTTTATGCCCGTTTACAACATTGGCGTGGTGGTGCTTTCGTCGTTGGTTGGCTTTGTCGCTTTCCGCGAAAAGCTTACCGCCACCAACTGGGCTGGCATCGGCTTGGCCATTATTGCAATAGCGCTTATCGCCAATAGTGTTTGATTGTTCGTTTCCCGAATCGCTGCGCTCTTCGGCTGGTGGTTTCGACAAGCTCAACTTGCGGCTCAACCACGGCAGGCTTTATCCCCAATTTTATTTTTTGAATATTGATCTGAGATTCGACCCCGTCTAAAATTATTTTTTATTTGGTTAAAAAAATATTTATTCCTGTCCCTGCAAAGGGATGGTTAATTATTTACTTTTGCCCGTCTAATTGGGGTTTTACACAAAAACAATGTTATGAGTCAAAATCATTTATCCAATCGGGTACGCTCATTATCGGAGTCGGCCACCCTTGCTATGACCCGCCGTGGCCGTGAGCTAAAAGAAGCCGGAAAAGATGTCATCAGCCTGAGTATCGGTGAGCCTGATTTTAACACGCCAACGTGCATCAAGGAAGCAGCCATCGAAGCTATTCAAAACAACATCACTCACTATTCGCCGGTCGCCGGGTACAAGGAGTTGCGCGAAGCGATAGCTGCTAAATTCCAAAAAGAAAACAACCTCACCTACCGCCCAGGCCAGGTGATTGTTTCGGGTGGCGCTAAGCAATCTATTGCCAATGCCATTCTTTGTTTGATCAATCCGGGTGATGAGGTGTTGATACCGGCGCCCTATTGGGTGTCGTATCCCGAAATGGTGAAGATGGCCGAAGGTGTGCCGGTGATAATTCCCTCGGCGCTTACCACCGACTTCAAGGTTGACCCGCAGGCGGTGCGAGAAAAGATGACGGACCGCACCCGACTATTCGTTTTTAGCTCGCCGTGCAATCCTTCAGGGACTATTTTCTCACGGGAGGAGCTGCGTGCACTGGCAGAAGTACTGGCCGAAAAAGAAGATCTCTATGTGATCAGCGATGAAATCTATGAAGAGATCAATTTCGGTGGGAAGCACGAAAGCATGGCGCAGTTCGACTTTATCAAGGATCGCGTGATCACCGTCAACGGCGTGTCGAAAGGCTTTGCCATGACGGGATGGCGCATTGGTTATGCCGGCGCTCCGCAACATATCGCCGACGCCATGAACACCCTGCAGGGACAATACACTTCGGGGCCGTCGTCGATATCGCAGATGGCAGCGCTGATAGCGCTTAGAGAAGGAGCGTGTGCCCTGGATGAAGTTAGCAACATGAAAAAGGCTTTTCATGAACGGCGCGACCTGGTGCTGGAACTGCTCAAAAAGATTCCGGGTGTTAAAACCAATATTCCTGAAGGGGCTTTCTATGTCTTTCCCGATGTGTCGTCATATTACGGCAAAACCGATGGGACGCACACGATTAAAAACGGGATGGATTTGTGCATGTATTTGCTCGACACGGTGTATGTGTCGCTGGTGCCCGGCGAGGCCTTTGGCTGCGACGACTGCATCCGCATTTCCTACGCTACCAAAACTTCCGAGATTGAGCGCGCTTTTGAGCGAATTGCCACAGCGCTCGCAAAGCTGCACTAAGACGTGGGGAATTGTTGTTGTTTTTTAATAAAAAAATTACAATTTAGAACTCTTATCATACAGCACTTCCGGATCGAAATCGAGTTCGTTAGTCCACTGGTTCGGTTTTGACCAATTTATAAAAAATATTTTTTAAAGCTACAATCCCTTCTTTTCGCCTGGGGTTTGATCTTGTATTGCGAACGCAACCGCTGACAACAGATGGTGCAAAAGTGGCTTTCTGCTTAGGGGATAATCGTATGTTTGCACGCAAATTTTTAAAGATCAGTGATGAGTAGAAATGAGTTTTTAGAACTTTTCGATTCTTTTACCACCAAAACTATTATGATCATTGGCGATGTGATGATCGATTCCTATATTTTCGGGTCGGTCGATCGTATCTCACCTGAGGCTCCCGTGCCGGTGGTGGCCGTCAACCGGCGCTCGAACCATCTGGGTGGCGCTGCCAACGTGGCGCTCAACATCAGAGCCATGGGCGCCCGCCCGGTGCTTTGTTCGGTGATAGGGCAGGAGGAGAAGTCGCAGGAATTTATGCAGTTGATGAAAGAAAACGGTCTTTTTTCAGGAGCCATTCTGCGCAGCAAAAAAAGAATCACCACCACAAAATTCCGCGTCATCGGCAACAACGTGCAGATGTTGCGTGTGGATGAGGAGTGCACCGGACAATTGTCGGAGGATGACCGGCAAACATTTTTGCACATGGTAGCCGCGGCTATTGACCAACAGCACGTTGATGCCATCATTTTTCAGGATTATGATAAAGGTGTCATCGATCCGACGTTGATTGCAAAAGTGGCTGAACTGGCTGCAAGATTTAAAATTCCGGTAACGGCCGACCCAAAGCATCGCAATTTCGGAGCCTATAAAAATATTACACTTTTCAAACCCAACCTAAAGGAGCTGAAAGAAGGACTTGGCATGGAGACACTCCCCAAAGGCATTGAAGAACTCAGAGGTGCAGCACAGCAGGTTCATCATCGCAAACAGATCGATCTGGTGATGATTACGCTTTCGGAAGAGGGCATTTTTATCAGCCGGCAAAATAGCGACGGAACATTCGCGGAGCATCTTCTTGCGGCGCACCGACGCTCTATTGCCGACGTTTCGGGTGCCGGCGACACCGTCATCAGCGTGGCAACCCTGGGACTTACAGCAGGAATGAATGATTTCGACATCGCTGCCTTGAGCAATCTGGCTGGCGGGCAGGTGTGTGAGTATGTGGGCGTGGTTCCGGTGAATAAAGAAAAGCTGCTACACGAGTGGGCGAAAATGAATGAGAAAACGCTTTAGCATGAAAGAAGCCCCCCAACCAAACAGACAAACCGCTTCCGGTACAATGCCAGCCAAAGCTACCATTGCGCAAAAGGAGCAGGTACAAAAGATGTTTGATAATATTGCGCCAAGCTACGATCTTTTAAACCATCTGCTCTCGGCGGGCATCGACAAGCTGTGGCGACGGCGTGTCATCAAGATGATCAGCAAAAGACCACACGGGCATATCCTCGATCTGGCTACCGGCACGGGCGACCTGGCCATAGCCGCTGCTGCACTGCCCGGCACCAAAATTACTGCGGTCGACCTCTCGGCCGAGATGCTTAAATTTCAGCAAAAGAAGCTCGAAAAGAAAAATCTGCAGGAGCAAATTACTTTGTTGCAAGGTGATGGCGAGGCATTGCCTTTTGCTGACAGCACATTTGATGTGGTGATGATCGCCTTTGGTGTGCGCAACTTTGAAGACCTGCCTAAAGGGTTGGCCGAGATGCACCGGGTATTAAAAAAAGATGGATTAGTAGTGATCCTGGAGTTTTCCAAGCCACGGACATTTCCGGTAAAGCAGCTTTATCAGTTTTACTTTACACGCATCCTGCCTACTGTCGGGCGCTGGATATCCAAAGACAAAAGCGCCTACAACTACCTGCCTGATTCGGTTGGTTACTTTCCCTCTGGCACCGACTTTACGCAATATCTCACGCGAGCTGGCTTTGCCCATCCTGCCATCCGAACCCTGACGCTTGGCATCGCTTCAATTTACTCAGCCCGAAAATAAAAGCATTGCCTACCCGTTTGATCACTAAATTTTTAAAAAACGGATTAATTTGAAGCATCATAAGGTTCTGCGGGCTTTGCTCATCATCGTGACCATTTTATTTGGTGCAGGATTGAAAGCACAAGTCAACAAGGTTCCCAACCTTAAACTCTACGACTACGACCAATTGCATTTTGGTTTTATCATTTCCGGCAACCAGATGGATTTTACCCTTAAGCCGGTGAGCAATCTGCAGCAGCTTTATTTTAAAGGCCGTGAGTTGCCGGAGTTCGACCTGGGCTATGCCGACGTGGATTCCGCACAGGTGTATGGTGTTCTTCCGCTGGCTAACGTTGGTTTTACAGTTGGCATCGTGGGCGATCTGCGTTTGGGCGAATATTTTAATCTGCGTTTTATCCCCTCGTTGGCTTTTGGACGGCGCGACCTGCGCTACGATACCCGCCTTTACCGCAACCCCAGCCTGTATCCCGAAAGTGATACCATCCGCGTGGTGCTGAAACAGAAGATTCAGTCAACCTTTATCGAATTTCCTCTCTTGCTCAAATACAAATCCAAACGCGTCCACAACTTTAGGGCTTACGTGACCGGTGGCGTTAAATTTGGTTTCGACCTGGCATCACAAGCCCACAAAACCGAGGAGAATAACTACGAACCCAAGCTCCTGCGCACTGACACTTACGGCGTGCTGGGCGGCGGCATCGAGTTTTATATGAACTGGTTTAAGCTGGGCGTGGAGCTTACTATGTCGTATGGTAGCCGCGACATACTGCTTCGCGAAGGAAATATGTACACCAACAGCATCGAGTCGTTGCGCTCCAAAGTTTTTATGTTTACCTTCACTTTTGAATAACAGCTCTTTATTTGTTGATGATTAAAAATTAAAAAAATGGAAACTGATCAGCTCACAACGGATTTATTCCGCGCTATTTTCGAAAAAGCCAGCCTCAAACAAAATGTTTACGACAACACCTACAAAACTTTTTCAGTTTTTAAAAGTGTTATAAAGCAGTTGGCTAAAGAGTTTCAGGAATCGAAACTTTACAAAAACAGCAATATAACTTTTGAATACAAAAACAGAGGCGAGTTTGAGGTGGAGCTGAAGTTTGCCGGCGACATCCTGATCTTTATCATGCATACCAACGTGTTTGAGTTTTCGCGCGACCACGAGGTGATGAAGTTGCCCTATATCAAAGAAGACGCCGATCGCAGCTATTGTGGGGTCATCAATATCTACAACTTTCTGGGCGATTCGTTCAAATACAAGCGCATCAACGATCTGGGCTACCTTATCGGTCGCGTTTTTATTAACAAAGACAACCATTATTTTATAGAAGGCAAACGCGAGCTGGGGCAGTTGTACCGGCGCTTCGACAAGGCGCTGATGACCGAAGAGGCGGCGCACAAGCTCATCACTTCTGCCGTGAGCTATACCCTCAACTTCGATCTGCTGACGCCACCCTACGAAGAGGTAAAACTGCTCACCGTTCAACAGATACAAACCACGCTCGACAATATGAAAATCCGTACCGGCAAACGGCTGGGTTTTAAATTTCAGGCCGACAAAGAGGAAGAAGAAAAGGCAGAAACCGATGGTGGTGTGATACCTAAATAGTGCCTGTCCATAAAGTCACACTTTTTGTAGCCCAGGCATTTATGCCTGGGAATAATTGATTTGTCATTTGTCTCCCCGCCCCTCGCTGGGATTGCCGAAGGCAATCCCAGCGAGGGGCGGGGTGTTAACAACCCTTCATTTCAAACCCAGGCATTTATGGGCTACAAAAAATTCCTAAAAAACAATAAAGTAAATCCTAAACAAATTTCCCAGCACCTTCATGCTGATTGTACATGCCGGCAATAAGTGCAGCGTGTTGTGTTTCGATGGCGCGGCGGCGGGTTTTGAGTGTGCTGGTAAGGGTGTTGCTTTCGATGCTGAAAGGCTCGGGCAGCAGCGCAAACTCTCTCACCTTTTCGTAATCGGCCAGTTCGGTTTGCAAAATCTCTATTTTTTCTAAAACATGTGCGCGTATCCTTTCGTGCAGCAGCAGTTGCTTGTTATCAGCATATTTTAATTCCCATTTTTGCGCAAGCGCCACCATACGTTCCATCACGGGTATGATGATGGCTGTAATATATTTGCGGTTGTCGCCAAATACCACCACCTGCTCAAGCAAAGGCTCCTGGTTGAGCAGCGTCTCTATTTTTTGCGGCGACACATATTTTCCTATCGAAGTCTTCATCAGGTCGTTCAGGCGGTCGCGCATCACCAGGTTGCCATTGGCGGTAAAAGCGCCTTCGTCGCCGGTACGGTACCAGCCATCGGTGAGCGCTTTGGTTGTTTCGTCCGGTTTTTTATAATAGCCCGAAAATACCGTTCGTCCGCGCACCAATATTTCGTTGTTGTTGTCGAGCTTTACTTCTATTCCGGGCATGATGCTGCCGCACGATTCAAACTCATAGCGGTCGGTTTTGAAGCAGGAAACGGAGGCGGTAGTTTCTGTGGCGCCGTAGCCGTAATTGATGACAACGCCTGTGGCGCTAAAAAATCTGAGCAGATGTATGGGCAGGCTGGCGCCGGAGCAGGGCATCGAGCGCATGTTGCCACCAAAAATTTGCCGCAGCTTTTTCAGAACCAGGCGGTCGGCAATTTTGTGTTGAATGTTAAGCATCAGTGGCAGCGACTCGTTATTTTTTTTATGGTCGATCACTTTGTAGCCTGTGGCAATGGCCCATCTGAAAATGGCGCGTTTGGTGGCAGGCCAGCGGCGGTATTCGTCCTGAATGCCGTCGTAAGTTTTCTCGAAAAAGCGCGGCACGGTACACATCACCGTTGGTTGCGCCTTTGGCAGCGACTGAATAACTTCTTTTGGGTTTTGTAGATAAAAGTTGGTGCAGCCGTTGTAAAAGATCAATAGCGTCCAGGTGCGCTCGAAGATGTGGCTGAGCGGCAGGAAGGTCATCGACACGTCTTTGTCGGTAAGGTCGAGACGGTCGTCGTGAATAGAAAATGAGTAGAGGAAGTTGTCGTGCGAAAGCATCACGCCTTTGGGTTCGCCGGTGGTTCCTGAGGTGTAAATGATGGTTGCCAGATCGGATGCAGTGGCCAGTTGCTGCTGTGCCTCGAGTAGCGCCGGAGCGCACATTTCGCTTTTGCAATAACTGCTGAAGCTGACGCATCGCGGATCGGTGAGATGAAGCTCATCATTATAAACCACTACTTTTTGCAATGTGGTGGTGTTGTCGAGGAGCCACAGCGCTATGTCGAGCTGCTGCTGGTCGCCGGCGAAGAGCATGTGCATGCCCGTTTCGTCGATGATATATTTGCATTGATTGCGCGAAGCAGTAGCAAAAAACGGGACTACCACCGCACGAATATTCAGGATGGCCAGCTCGGTGATGGTCCACTCAGGAAGGTTTTGGCTGAAGATGCCGATGTTGGCGCCTACGCCAAAATTCTGCGCCAGCAGCACTCGCGAGAGTTTTGTATATTCTTCCGTCATCGTGTTCCAGCTTTTGGATTCGATGGCGCCGGCAGCGTTGAAATAACGCATGGCGTCTCTGTTTTGGTAATGGGCAGCCCGTTGCCGGATCATGTCGGGAATACTTTTATACTTCATTGTTGTAGGTTTTATTAATAAAAATAGCGCCTTTTAGTAGCCATTAAAAGAGTGCATCTCGCCGATGGGTTTGCGTTTTTTATCAGGAGGCTCGCTGCGCTCGGGATATCCCACAGCTATCAGCAGCCCGATGGTTTTTTCTTTTGGAATGGCCAGCAGTTGTTTAATCTTTTTCTGATCGAACCAGCCAAGCATGCAGGTGCCTATGCCAAGCTCGGCAGCCTGCAGACAGAAATGCGCGGCAGTAATGCCGGTGTCGATCAGTGGGAAATCCCTTTTCTTGATTACAGCGCCAATCTGTGTGATGACTTTGGGTTTTTCGATTACCAGCGCCACGATAAGCGGCGCCTGGTGTACAAATTTATTAAAAGCTACCAGCGAGCTGTAGGTAGCCTTTGCCAACTGCTGCACAAGTGCAGGTTCGTCGGCAACCACAAAGTGCCACGGCTGCGAATTGCTTGCCGAGGGTGCCAGGCGCGCCGCCTCGATGCATTTCATCACCTCCTCGCGCGCCACCGGCGCAGCCTGGAAGCGCCTCACGCTGAAGCGTTGTTTTATTAACTCTATAAATTCCATCGGGCAAAAATATGGTTAAATTTTGACAGGTGTCTGATTGTATTTTTTTCTATTTTTACAAAAAATTGGTTGCTAATGAAAAAACCAGCCCACCCCCATACGAAGCGTTCTGCAAAATTTAATAACCCATTGCTTACAAACAATGCCGTATTTGACGAAGATGCTGGCCTGCATCGCTCTACCGACTTTCTTATTGTTGGCATTGGTGCTTCAGCAGGTGGCCTCGAAGCGTTGGAGCAGTTCTTCGACAATGTGCCATCACAAACAGGGATGGCTTTTGTAGTAATTCAGCATTTGGATCCTGATCACAAGGGCATTATGCCTGAGTTGCTCCAGCGTTTTACCACTATGGACGTTCTTCAGGCAACCGAACGCATAAAAGTTTTGCCGGACTGTGTGTATGTAATTCCGCCCAACAAGAGCATGTCGCTGCTGCACGGATACCTGCACTTGTTCGAGCCTGTTGAAGCGCGGGGTTTGCGCCTGCCCATCGATTTATTTTTTCGCTCGCTGGCCATCGACAAGCAGGAGAAAAGCATCGGAGTTATTCTTTCGGGCATGGGCAGCGATGGCAGCCTGGGCGTAAAAGCTATCAAAGAGAAAAATGGCGTTGTTCTGGTTCAGGATCCTGCCAATGCCCGTTTTGATGGTATGCCCCGCAGTGCTGCTGACGCCGTGATTGCTGACTTCATAGCTCCTGCGGGCGATTTGCCCGGTATGTTGTTCACCTTCCTTAGCCGAAGTACAAAAGGACGGCAAATCATCCTTGACAAGCAAGAAAACAAAAGTAATATCGAAAAAATAATTATCCTGCTGCGCGAGCAGAGCGGACACGATTTTTCGTTTTATAAAAAAAATACCATCTTCCGTCGCATCGAACGCCGCATGGGCATCCATCAAATCGAAAAGATGGAAAACTATGTTCGCTTTCTGCAAGAGAATCCCCACGAAACAGGAATATTATTCAAGGAGCTACTGATTGGCGTTACCAGTTTTTTCAGGGATAAGGAAGTCTGGGATTATCTGAAAGAGGATATTCTGCCGCAACTCTTGAACAGCCTGCCCGAAAAATACACCCTGCGTGCATGGATTACCGGCTGTTCCACAGGCGAGGAGGCTTATTCGCTGGCCATCATCCTTGCCGAAATCAAGGAGAAGACCCCAAAATTCAGCAAATTATCATTTCAGATATTCGCCACCGATCTGGATGCCGAGGCTATCGAAAAGGCACGCAAGGGATTTTTTGTTGCAAATATTGCAGCAGATGTTACGCCGGAAAGATTACACCGCTTTTTTATTCCCGTTATTAATGGGTATCAAATTAATACCTCAATACGCGAAATGGTGATCTTTGCTCCACAAAATGTAATTAAAGACCCGCCTTTTACCAAACTCGATATCTTGCTTTGCCGCAACATACTGATTTATATGGAGCCTGAATTACAACGCAAGCTGATTGCACTTTTTAATTACAGTCTCAATCGGGGCGGCTTGCTGGTGCTTGGCTCCAGTGAATCGTTGGGGATCCGGGCCGAAGGCTTTGCCGAGATAAGCGAAAAGCACAAAATCTTTAAGCACACTGCCCGGGCCATGACCACCGAGCTTGCTGACTTTCCCAGTTCATTTTATCATCGAAAAGCCATTACGACAATGCGAAGCAAAGTATTACCTCAAAAAGATGAAAACATCCAAAGCCTGGCCGAACAATTGCTTTTGCAGCATTACACTCCTGCCAGCGTAATGGTAGATAAAAATGGCGACATACTGTATATCACAGGACGCACCGGAAAGTTTCTGGAACCGCCTGCCGGCAAAGTCAACTGGAACATTTATGCAATGGCGCGCCAAGGGCTTAACGAATTGTTGCCCGGAGCGTTTCGCCGGGCATTGCGAAGTTATGAGCCTGTTAAGCTGCATCATGTAAAAGTTGGCAGCGAAAAGGACGTTGTGTTAGTGGATGTTACCCTGCAATGTGTCGAGCATCCTCAGCAAATCAAAGGGTTTGTGTTGGTTCTGTTTAAACTTGTACCGCCACATGCAGCATACGAAACGATACAGCAAAAAAACGCCGACTATCCGCTTGCACAGCCTGATAAAGAGCTAATAATCGAATTGCACCGCAGTCACGAAGATTTACAAATAGCGCGCGAAGAGCATCAAAAAGCACAAGAGGAATTAAAAACGATAAACGAAGAGTTGCAATCCACCAACGAAGAGCTGCAATCGACCAACGAAGAACTTACCACCTCGAAAAAAGAAATGCAAAGCCTCAACGAAGAGCTGCAAACCGTTAACATTGAGTTGCAAAGTAAAATAAGCGATCACGTAAGGGTCAATGAAGATATGACCAATCTGCTCAACAGCATCGATATTGCGATACTTTTCCTTGATAAGAATCTCCACATCCGAAGGTTTACCGACCAGCTTACCCACATTTTTAAACTTCGCGAATCGGACATCGAACGCCCGTTTACCGATTTGGTAAGCACGCTGAATTATCCTGAATTGGAAAATCATGCCCGACAGGTACTCAAAACATTGGTAAGCATTATTACAGATGTTGAAACAAAAGACAAGAAATGGTTTTCGGTAAAAATTATGCCTTACCGCACTACCGACGACCACATTAATGGCCTGGTACTAACTTTTACCGACATCAGCATAGCTAAAAAACTAGAAATAGAATTAACCAAGGCCAACAGTGCCCTGCGCAACGCTGATAAGAAGCAGGCAACTGATGCAGATAAAAATGATGAATAATAAAACCTGATGATGAGAAATCCTGACAAAAAAACGGAAGCGCAAAAGCTGCGCGAAGCCGCCGAAATCCAGGCAAAGAAAAAGCCCGGCCTGAGTGCCCAGGCACTTACGCAAGCCGATGCGACCAAACTGGTTCATGAGCTGGAAGTTCACCAGATAGAACTCGAGATGCAAAATCAGGAGCTTCTTAGCTCAAAAAACAAGCTCCGGATCGAAGCCCAAAAATACACCGAACTCTACGATTTTGCTCCTATGGGGTATTTCACCCTGTCGCACACGGGCGAGATTACGGAGCTAAACCATAGTGGCGCAAAAATGCTTGGCAAGAGCCGGTCTGACCTAATGAACCGTCGCCTCCAATTGTTTATTTCACCCGAAGATATTCCTGCCTTTAATAAGTTTATCGAAGATGTTTTTAAAAAACCCGGAAGCCAAAACTGCGAAATTGAAATATTGGCCGGGAAAGGCCAAAAATTATTTGCAATGTTTCATGGTGTTGTAATAGAAAGCACAGCACAATGCCTGTTAACGGCAGTGGACGTTACCCAACGCCACCTTGCCGTGCAGGCACTAAGGGAAAGTGAGGAAAAATACAAAACCATCACCGACTCGACCACCGATATTATTTTTATTGTTGATAAAACTGGCAAACACCTCTATTTTAACGAACAGGTAGAGCATATTCTCGGATATAAAAGAGATGCATTGATCGGTCGGAATTTTTCGGAATTTGTTCCCCTTAAAGAGTTGCCACGCTACCTTGGGCAGTTATCGAATGCCTTTTTAACGAAAGAATTAAAACATTTCAAAACCCAGATTTATCACAGCGATGGCCATTTGGTGGATGTAGAAATCAATGGAAAACTCATCCGGCAGAAAGGCGAATTGGTGGGCGAAGGAACCATCAAAGATATCAGCGAGCAAGTAAAAGCCGAGGCGGCTCTGCGGAAAAGTGAAGAGCGTTTTAGCCTGGCCATGGATGCTGCCAACGATGGATTGTGGGATTGGGATTTGGCCGCCGCCACCATTTACTTCAGCCCGGGATGCTATCGCATGTTAGGTTATGAACCCAATGCTTTTGAATCGACGTGGGGAAAATGGGAAAAGCTCATCCACCCCGATGATCTGGATGTTGTTCTGAAATACATCAATAATTACCGTGAAGGCATAGAGAACAATAATTCAATTGAGTTTAGGGCAGTAACAAAGGATAAAAAGTGGTGCTGGATATTCAGTCGTGGAAAAATTGTAGAACGTGGTGCCAAGGGTGAAGTCGTGCGGGTAATCGGCACGCACGTTGATATTACCAAACAAAAACATGCGGAGATGTTAGTGCAGCAAGACCACGAGCGTTCGTTGCGACAACGCAACGCCTTGTCGCAGCTTATGCTGGATGAAGTGCATTTGGACGAAAATTTTGAAAAACCCTTCCATCAAATTACCCGCGAGGTGGCCACCGCCATGCATGTGGAGCAAGTAAGTATCTGGCTGCTCCGTGAGGATAAAAAATTCATGCGCTGTGTGTCGCAGTATAAAAGTAGCCCTGAGCAGCACAGCTCGCGCGAAATCCTGAATTGTGGCGACTTCCCAGAGTATCTTAAAATTATAGCCAGCGAGAGTAAAATATATTCGGACGATGCACAGAATGATCCCCGCTTCAAAGAGTTTTTAAACAACTTTCTCATCCCTTTGGAGATAAAGTCGGTACTTAATATGGGGGTTTTTGTTGAGGGCAGCCTTGAAGGGGTGGTTTGCATAGCACATACCGGCTCTGCGCGTTCCTGGCACCACGACGAAGAATCCTTTGCCACAGCAGTAGCGGCCATTGTGGCGCAAACTCTGGCCAATATTCGCCGCAAGCGAGCTAACGATGCGCTGCTGGAAGAGCGGCAACGATTGTCGAATGTAATACAAGGCACCAATGCTGGCACATGGGAATGGAACATCCAAACTGCTGAAACATTTTTTAGTGCGCGTTGGGCCGAAATGCTGGGGTACACTCTTCCCGAAATATCTCCCTTTACCAACCAAACATGGAATGACCTTTCGCATCCTGATGATTTGAAAAAAGCAGAAAGCCTTATGGAAAAACACTTTAGTGGCAAAGTTGGATTATTACGACTGCCACGTAAGGATGAAGCATAAAGATGGTCGTTGGATATGGACATTACATCGGGGTAAGGTAATATCGTGGACCGAGGATGGAAAACCCCTGCTCATGTCGGGTACCCTGCAGGATATAAACGACCATAAGCTGGCCGAAGAAGCGCTAAAGACGAGCGAGCAACGCGCAAAAGCTCTGCTTGATGCTATCCCGGATTTGATGCTTAGAGTTAATAGTGAGGGGGTATTCCTGGATTATAAAGCAGCCATCGGCGAATGGTATTACCCGGGAGAAAATATTATTGGTAAACAAATAACCGATGTGGTTCCTCCCGAGATCGCCGGTATAATGCTTGAGCGTATCGCCAAAATCCTCAAAACCGGAAAAATGGTCATTGGTGAATATCACTTAAATATACCCCAAATGGGTGCTATTGATGTTGAAGCACGCGCGGTACATGGTGCTAATAGTGAAGTAATCATCATTGTGCGCAATATAGGTGAACGTAAAAAAGCAGAAGCCGAAATAAAACTCAAAAACCAGGAGCTTGAAAAACTAAATGCTACCAAGGACAAGTTTTTCTCGATAATTGCACACGACCTGCGAAGCCCTTTTAATGCTATCGTCGGATTTAGCGATTTGCTTGTTGCTCAGGTACAAGATAATGATTTGGAGGGTATTGAAGATTATGCACAAATTATTCAGAAATCATCGTACCTGGTCATGGAACTGCTCGCAAACCTGATGGACTGGTCCCGGTCCCAAACAGGCAGAATAATTTTTAAGCCAGAGCAATGCGACCTCTTTGATATCATCAACGAAACAATGTGTGTGCTTTTGGAGATAGCCCATCAAAAGTCGATTGAAATCAATAGTGATGTTATGTCTGGCACTTTCGTTCAGGCCGATAAAGAGATGATTGCTACCGTACTAAGAAATCTGATAACAAATGCCATAAAATTTACGCATCCGGGTGGATGCATTAAGCTATCAGCCGCAGAACAAGCGCAAGGAATAGTGGTATCGGTGCACGACAACGGGATTGGAATTTCAGATACGAATATTAAAAAACTATTTCGTATCGACGAAAACTTCACCACCATCGGAACTAACAGCGAGCAGGGAACCGGATTGGGGCTTGTTCTGTGCAAAGAGTTTATCGAAAAGCATGGAGGGCAAATTTGGATAGAGAGCCGGGAGGGGCAAGGGAGTGTATTCTCTTTTTCGCTGCCAGGTATCGTTTAGACCAAAAAGTTGCACCGTAATTGTGCGCACAAACGGTTCAGGCTTAGATAGCATTCAAAGTATTACTAGAAAGCCTTTGGTTTAAAATCTTTTTGGTTTATAATGGAAGAAGAGTTTCCGGTAGCTTTGATGACAAAGAAACCTAGCTTTTCGGCCATCCGGTCGCTGGCACCATCGGCAGTGATGAAAGCCACTCCTCCGTAAATCTTTTTATCGGCATACTCGGGCATGTAGCGTTTTGCCTTCCAAACCTTTTTATGAAAATAATCTA
>Ga0265293_10003017_pt1 | contig 32239 bp, 30 predicted proteins | sample Munlanlewell138R_FD_192505 | JGI IMG/M metagenome (GOLD analysis project Ga0265293, IMG submission 192505) | Leachate microbial communities from a municipal landfill in Southern Ontario, Canada - Leachate well 138R | ecosystem: Engineered > Solid waste > Landfill > Unclassified | place: Canada... | reverse complement strand
TGGTGGAATTCATGTCTCTAATACTTCTGAATTACATTACATTCAGTATCTTCGCTCAGAGCGGATACGAGGTCACCTGCGTACTTTCTGGGTTGCCGGATCTCGTGCCATAGCGACCATTCGGAAAAACCAAACAATTGTAGATACCGTGGGAACCTTACTTTCTACTCCTGCTGAAAATATTATTGAAAATGTTTCTACCCTCCAACAACAACTAGGAGAGGCACAATATCTTGGGAGGTTACATGCGGTTCAGGTTGCAAAATTATTATTAGAAAAGGAACTACAGCAAGCAAAAAAGGTTCAAAATATTCCCCTTGTCGTAGTTGATGCCTCCTCGTGGTCTGAGCCATATATTAAGAACCTTCCTGAAGCACTGCTTGAATTATCCCCTCTTGCCCTTTGCGTGGTAAGCGAACGTGAAGACGAAAAACTCAATTGGCTTATCTGCTTAAAAGGAATAGAGCATGAAGGGGCTATCTTCCAGGCAATCCGAAAACAGGCTTTACCATTAATTAAAGGGAAGGGGGGTGGCAAACCACCTTTATGGCAGGGTATTGGTGCTGATAAAACTTCCAAAGTTCAATTTATGAAGCAAGTGAAAGTAATATTCTTGGAGTGGATTAATGGATAAGAAAAAAGATGAAAATAAAAATCTCCGTGTCCATTTCCTCTCCGCTCCTTTATTCGATGATGCTGGAAATTTAGATTGGGGACAATTAATCAGGAAAACCATTGCTTTAATGGCATTTTTTATACTCGTCTATGCCATAGCCCTCTTCTTTATAAAAGATCAATATTATGTGATTGGAAATTGGGTGGTAACCCACTTAGGTCTTTCTGGTTTAGCTCTCTTTGTACTTTTTACCGATATGTTCATTGTTCCGATGAGCAACGATATTATTTTCCCTTTTGTTCTAGAGTGGGATCCGATACCCCTGCTGGCTACCATGTCTTTAGCTTCCGCACTTGGAGGCATCGGGGGGTATTGGATTGGTCGCTTGTTAGGTCATCTTAAAATTATTAAGGCGATCACCGCAAACTTTTCTAGCGACGGAGAACGCCTAATTAATCTCTATGGTGGATGGGCTGTGGTGATTGCGGGATTGACCCCGATTCCATTCTCGACAGTCTGTTGGCTGGCAGGTATGTTGCGGGTAAACCCCTATAAAGTGATGCTCGCAACACTTTCCCGTATCCCTCGTATGATTATCTATTATTGGGCTATCCGTGGTGGTCTTTGGTTTGTTTTCTAACGTTTATATCGATTGAATAATCTGATCATAAATCATCTGAGCCCGTAGTGGAGCATCTCCAATGTATTCAGATGCATCAAGTAGGCTGAGAATCTCATTTTCGCTGAGAAATTCTCGTATTCTTGGATCATTGCTAAGACTCTCTTGCATAGGATTGTCTTCACCTCGTTGCACTAGTGGCCATGCTTTTAGAGAGTGTTCTCGAATAACTTCATGCATTTCTTGGCGGTTGGCACCTTTTCTGCCTAGTTCCATTAATAATCGTTCGCTTGCTGCAAAGAGGCCATACCGAAGGAGGTTGTGATTTATCCCTTCTTCGTGGAAAACGACGCCGGAAATGAGTCTTTCCGCTGTAATAAGAACCTCTTCGGTGGCCAAAAATAGTTCAGGCAGTACTACCCTACGATTTGCTGAATCGTCCAAGGTTCGTTCCAAAATATTATTTGCCCCATTATGCCACAAAACATCAACCTGAGCTGCGACAAAACGGCACAATGAGTCTATTTTTTCACTATGAATAGGATTGCGCTTGAATGGCATAGCTGAAGACCCTACCTGTTTTTTCCCAAAGGGCTCGCTCCACTCTCCAATTGGAGGGCTTTGCAGTATACGTAAATCTAATGCAAATTTTGCTATTGTTGCACACGTACCACTCAGAACAGAACCAAGTCGCCAATCTTGTTTGCGAGGGTACACTTGCGTTGCTGCTATAAAAGGAGTCAGGTTCAACTCCTCCATAACAAGTTGTTCTAGTTGCATTGCAGTGATTTCGGTCCCTTCCAACAGAGCTTGGTACGAAGCACTAGTACCCACTGCCCCCTTTAAACCTTTGCCTTTTAGGGAGTTGTGGACTCGTTGTAAGTCTGTAAGATCATCAAGCAGATCTTGAGCTGTTTGGGCTAGACGATAGCCAATGGTGGTGGGTTCAGCTGGTTGAATATGGGTAAAAGCCATGCACGGGGTTGACCAGGTTTGCTTAATCCGTATTGCAAAAAGAAAGAGGACCCGTTTGAGCAGGGTGATGATTAGTCCCAATGCTTCCTTTTGGCGCAGAACGTCCATATTATCGAGGACATCCATACTGGTTGCACCAAGATGGATGATGCTACCCCCCACGGGGCATTGTTCAGCATAGGTGCGAATTTCAGCCATAAGGTCATGTTGTATTTCAGCTTCAATTTCACTCGCACGAGTAATATCGATGGCATCTTTGTTACGTTCCAAGTCGGCAATCTGTTCAGCAGTAACCAAGTTTACTGTTTTTTGGGCTTTAGCTAACGCAATCCAGATTTTTCTGAGAGTTTTTCGTTTATGGACTTCTGACCAAATGTTGCGCATCTCATCTGAACCATAGCGCCAAGTGAAAGGAGAAATATAAGTCTCATGAGTAAACGAATTATCCATAACTAGTTGGCCTCATTGCATAATAATTATTTGGTCTCGCTCAGGTCCGACAGAGATAAAGGCAATCGGGGCGCCGGTGAGTTCTTCTAAACGCTTTACATACGCCTGAGCCTTAGGTGGTAAATCATCCCATGTACGAGCTTCCTCGGTACTACACATCCACCCCTCCATCTCTTCATAGACTGGTTTTGCTTGTTCTTGTCCAGAAGTATCGGGAAGGTCCGTAATAAGTTCACCGTTGAGCATATAGCCAGTACAAATTTTGATCTTTTCAAAGGAGTCGAGTACATCTAATTTTGTAACTGCAATAGCGGTAAAGCCATTAATCCAACACGAGAAAGATGCTGCAACGGCATCGAACCACCCACATCGGCGTGGGCGTCCTGTTGTAGCACCAAACTCTAACCCCACCGAACGCAGTTTTTCTCCATCCTTATCGAATAATTCAGTTGGGAAAGGGCCACCCCCAACTGAAGTTGAGTAGGCTTTTACTACTCCAATTATAGAATCGATATGACGTGGAGAGATCCCTGCACCGCTACAAGCCCCTCCCGCAGTGGGATTGCTACTTGTGGTATAGGGATAAATCCCCCAGTCTAGATCTCTCATAATCCCTAGTTGTCCTTCAAGGAGGATCTCTTTGTCACTTTGAATAGCCTCGCGCAAGATCGGAAAAGTATCTACTATCTGTGATCCGAAAGCCTCGCGCCATTTGGCACAAATTTCTAGCAACTCTTCAAGAGTGACGGTAGGTATTCCATAGTGTTCTAGCTGCCGGTTTTTCTGAGGAAGCATCATCTCCAAACGCACTCTTAATCGTTCGGGATCGAGGATATCAGAAGCTCTAATCCCTACGCGGGAGGCTTTATCACTGTAGCATGGGCCTACGCCCCGTTTGGTAGTTCCCACAGCCCATCCGCTCTTTTTACTGGCTTCTTCAGCACCATCGAGTAAGCAATGGAAAGGGAGAATTAAATGGGCTCGGCGGTCAATAAAAAGGTTTTTACCATCAACTCCAGCGCTGGCTATGGAAGCTAGTTCTTTGGCCATAGTGTCAAAATTCACCACGGTTCCAGCTCCAACTATACAGAGCGTTTCTGGATTGAAAATACCTGAAGGAATAATATGTAAAGCAAATTTTCCTTTGTCATTAATAACCGTATGACCAGCATTATCTCCACCTTGAAAACGAATTACTACTTGAGCTTTTTGGGCCAAGTAGTCAACGATTCTTCCTTTACCTTCATCTCCCCACTGGGCACCAACTATTGCAGTTACACTCATACATCCATCTCCTTTTTACCTTGACGGTGGTATTCGTTGAGCATTAGGAGCTCATTTTGGGTATGCTCATCAATATCTATGGCATCCCATGGGTATTTAATCCAAATATCTTCGATTTCTTTACCGGAAAAATATCTGGTAATTTCTGGCTGGAATTCGGCTTCTTTTGTTTTTTTCTTATTGTGGAGGACCAGCACCGCTATTTCTTTTGGATCATTTTTTAGTAGTTCGCCAATACAGTAGCGCAGTGTAACCCTAGTATCATCAACCTCATCAATCAAAAGAACCTTTTTTCCACGAAGTTGTTGTTGAGCTTCATCAATCCATTGGATTTTTTGCGGGTGCGTTGAATGTTTTTGGTCAAGCCCATAGTAGGAGATACCAACTGTTAATATAGGTCGATTAATGTAAGTCTTCATAATGCGAGCCGGAATAAAACCGCCTGAACCAATTGCTACAATTACATCGGGATCGTATCCTGATGCCATGAGGCGGTCCGCTAGCGACCGCACTAATTTGTGAATCGAAGCATACCCAACATAATACTTGTTATCCATGTACAATCCTTCTTATTAATCGGTAACTGGCACCATTTCTGCGATGTAGGGGAGTGTTCGATAACGCTCCGCATAGTCGAGCCCATAGCCTACAACCCAAACATCAGGGATTTGGAAACCAACATAATCTAACTCTGCGTCTATTTTTCTTCGTTCTGGTTTGTCAAGCAGAACTACTGTTTTCAGGGATGCGGGATTACGGGCGGTGAAATTACGGCGCAAATAATCGAGGGTATATCCACTATCGAGAATATCTTCAACTATCAAGACATGCCTATTTTCTAGATTTTCACGAGTATCCATAATAAGGCGAACGTTGCCTGTAATCTTTGAAGAATCTCCATAACTGGAGAGAGATATGAAGTCAACAACATGAGGCACGTTAAGTTTACGACATAGATCGGCAAGAAAAATAAAAGAGCCTTTTAATACTCCTACCAGAATCAAGCTCTCTTCGATTCCTGCATATTCTTTGTTAATTTTTCGTGCAAGTTCATCAACTCGACGTTGGATAGTATCAGCATCGATTAAGACACGCACTAAATCTTTGGTAAGAGGCGGGATTGCGATGGCTGTCATGAATTCTCCTTTTTAGTATCTAGGTCTATGGCATAACAATAAAATCATTGAGCTGTCAAGTCTACGCTAAATATAGCCCTCATTCAACTATGTCGATAGAGTCGATTGCTTCAACAGCATTATTGAAAATATCATCAATGCCGACCACCTTGTCAAAACCTGCCCGTGTAAATTGGCGAGCGACTTGAGGTTGCAACCCACAGAAAATTAACTTTATTCCTTTTTGTTCTAATTGCTCATGTAATTCTTCAAGTGCAATCATAGCACTATGATCTATACTAGGAACTCCACGGACAGAGAGGATGATAGTGGTAGCTCCTTCAATCTCTTCAATGGTTGTTACTAATCTATCTTGGGAACCAAAGAAAAGTTGTCCGGTGACATAGACCAATTTTACCGAGGTTATTTCTTTTGAGAGGTTTCTCCCACGTTCATGTCGGCTATCGATATTAGCAATCGTGATTTCTAAGGCAGCACTGCGAATTACAAATAAAATCATGGAAAGGGCGATGCCAATTATAATTGCACTTGTAAGGTTGAATATTATTGTCGCTAAGAGCGTGACGAGAAATTGGGCCATGGATGTTTTATATCTCTTACGATAAGAGTCTATAATGCTCTCCCACGCATTCATACGCCATGCAGTCACCAGGAGAACACCAGCCAATGCAGCCAGCGGGATACGAGAAATCATTGATCCTAATAGAAATAAAGAGGCAATGAGAGTCACAGAATGGAACACACTAACTAAACGGGTTTGTCCTCCCGATTTTATGGCCACAATTGAACGAGCAACCGCTGAACAACCCGGGACTCCGCCAAAGAGGGGAAAAACAATATTCCCTATGCCTTGAGCGAACAATTCTTGATCTGCATTCATTCTCTCTTTTTTTAACTTTCCACCAGCAGCACCCGAAAGTAACGTAGTGATCATCCCTAATGCTGCAATACTTATTGCTGGTACAACTAAAGATTTTAGCATCTCAAGAGTTAGCATGTTAAAAGAAAAGCGTGTTGGTAAGATTAAAGAACGGGGGATCTTTCCTACCTCATGTACAGAGAAAGGTCCTAAAATGTTTACTATAAGAGCTAGTATAATTCCTGCTAGAGAAGCGGGAACTACCTTACCCCAATTCTTTGGCCAAATAATCATCACTAACATAGCTAGTAAACCAAAGAATACTGGTTGCCACTGGATGGTAAAACCCAGCTGGGAATATGAGGATATTTTTTGAATGATGGTCGATCCACGTGAGGAGGTGCCAAAAAAATTGTCTATTTGCCCGAATGCTATTAAAACAGCAATTCCTGAGGTAAATCCAGTGATCACTGCTGATGGAATAATCGATACGATCTTCCCTGCTTTTAAAAGTGAGGCAATTATAAGGAAGACTCCAGATAGGATCCCTGTTATGAGGACACCCTCTACACCATATTTAGCAGAAAGAGGGAGTAGGATTGCAACCATTGCCCCTGTTGGACCACTAATAGAAAAAGAGGAGCCCCCTAGAACTCCAATTATAAGGCCAGCGAAAATAGCAGTAACCAGACCAGCTGCTGCGTCCGCACCGGACGCCACCCCAAAGGCGAGAGAGAGGGGCAACGCAACGGCTGCCACATTAATTCCTGATAATAAGTCTTTTTTGAGGGTTTTAGATGAATAACCAGCAAATTCTTGTCTTAAGTCCTGAACGTACTGCGCAAACATATAGAGGCTTTCCTTCTGTTAGATGATTTTTTCAGTCTAGTAATTGCTTTTATTTATAGCATTTCAAACAAATAAAAGCAAGAAGAGCTGGTTTTAACGGTAGGTCTTCATTATATATTATTGACGGATCAAAGTGAGACGACTATACTAGAATTCCGGTTACGTTTTGGCTTCCTTCCATACTTTCCTGTCTTCTCTTTAATCGGGCAGGGAGTAAAGTCAGACGATAGTTGTGTTGTGCATAGGAGGGAAGTATGTTTATAGAAGTTGATAGCTCTTCATTGGAGCTCAATCCATTCACCGCAATAGGTTCAGATAACTTTCTCATTACAGCTGGAAATGACGATAACTGGAATACTATGACAGCGGCTTGGGGCTTTTTGGGGGTGATGTGGAGAAAACCCGTTTTTGGTATAGTCGTTCGCGATAGCCGTTACACCTATGAATTCTTGGAAAAACATAGCCAATTTACTTGTTCCTTTTTCCCCCCTGATTTTCAAGAAGCCCTCCAGTACTGTGGAACACATTCCGGTAGAGATACCGATAAGGCTAAAGTAACCGGATTAACTCCGGTGGTAGTCCATGACAACTATGTCTCTTTTAATCAAGCCAATATGGTCTATTGCTGTACAAAGGCCTCAAAGACGATCATAGATCCGGCAGATTTTATTGACCCCTCCATTGATACTCATTATCCCAAAAAAGATTATCACAGACTCTATTTGGGTTATATCGAACACATTCTTGTGCAAGAAGAGTAGGGAGGGGATGTATGTCAATTGCGTTCAATCGTGAACAGGGTTTAAAATCCCTTACTCTTATGATTCGTTCCCGGTTATTTGAAAAAAAAATTGAAGCGCTCTTTTCATCCCATGAGATGCATGGAACCACCCACTTAGCTATTGGGCAAGAGGCGGTTCATGCCGGGGTCTCTCCAGCTCTTGATCCTGAGGATTGGATACTAACTACCCATCGTTGTCATGGACATACATTAGCTAAAGGTGCTTCGGTAGAAGCAATGCTCTCCGAATTCTTTGGCCTTTCTCAAGGCCTTTCTAAAGGGTTAGGGGGGTCAATGCATCTAGTAGATCTAGAGCATCATAATGGGGGGACTTCTGCTGTAGTTGGTAGTGGGGTTGCCATTGCTACTGGTATGGCCTTGCAATTAAAGCGAACTGGTTCCCACAATTTAGTAGTAGCCTTTTTCGGCGATGGAGCCAGTAGCCGTGGCATTATCCATGAAGCAATGAATATGGCCTCAATTTGGAACCTGCCCGTATTATTTTTATGCGAACACAATCTGTATGGTATGTCCTCGTGCGCTACAAACATGGTTTCGGTTGAATCGATTGCCTCACGTGGAGCAAGTTATTCAATTGAAAGTCGGACAGTAGACGGCAACGATGTTGAAGTAGTCTATGCTGCTGTTCAGGAAGCGGCCCAATATATTCGAGAAGAGAGTCGACCTTACCTGCTAGAAACACGAACATATCGTCTTTCCGGACACTCTAAAAATGATATACGCAATTATAGGACACGGGAAGAAGAGGCTGCATGGAGCCAAAGAGACCCTCTGAAAATATTAAAAGAGCGGATGATTGCTCGTGGTCACCTCAGTGAAGATGATTATAATTTGCTCGAAAAACATGAACAGAAATCATTAGATAAAATCGCAGAATCACTTGCCAAACAGAAACGGTACCTATCTTTCGAGGAGGCCTCTTCCTATGTCTACGCCACAGGAGGCTCACGATGAAAAAATTGAGTTATCGGGAAGCTATCCGCGAGGCTATGATTGAAGAGATGGCTCGTGATGAGCAAGTGGTGATTATCGGTGAGGATGTCGGCTGTTATGGAGGGTGTTTTAAGGTAACGACCGGCCTCTTAGAACGGTTTGGGACCCATCAAGTTATCGAAACTCCCGTCTCGGAGGAAGGATTGGTGGGAGTCGCTGTAGGAGCTGCCATGCTGGGGATGCGACCCGTCGTGGAAATTATGTATGGAGATTTTTCGACACTGGCGGCTGATCCGTTGATAAACCATGCAGCGAAGACTCATTTTATGACTGCTGGTCAATTTTCTGTACCATTAGTGTATCGTACTCCCATGGGTAGTGGTACTGGTGCGGCAGCACAACACACGCAAAGTCTCGAAGCTCTTTTTACAAATATTCCAGGTCTCAAAGTAGTGTATCCGGCTACACCAATTGATGCTAAAGGTTTACTTAAAAGTGCCATCAGAGATCCTGATCCAGTTATCTTTTTAGAACATAAAGTATATGGAACTGAAAGTGTAATACCTGAAGGCGAATTTACAATTCCACTTGGTCTTGCCGATATTAAACGGCAAGGAAAGGATGTCTCTATCATTACCTACGGGAAAACAGTTTTTACGGTGTTGAAGGCTGCAGCTATTCTCGAAGATACAGAGGTCAGTGTCGAAATAATCGATTTGCGTTCATTAAGACCTTTAGACACCCCCACTATATTAGAATCGGTGAGAAAAACTGGTCGTGCAGTTGTGGTGCATGAAGCACCGCAATTTGGAGGGTTTGCCGGTGAGGTTGTGGCCCAAATTGTTGGCGATGAAGAGACTTTCAGAGCCCTTAAAGCTCCTGTTGCCCGTGTTTGTGGTAAAGAGATGCCCACCCCATTCAACAAGGATTTAGAGAGGCAACTGCCACCCTCTCCTCAAGCTATTATCGAAGCTGTTTTAGCTTTGTTCCCATCAGCTGTATAAAATTCCTGCTTAACTACGGTCATGTAGCGCAGCTTGGAGGAACTAAAAACCCCGCGTAGAGTTCCTTCAGGGGTAGGATATCTATGCAGTTTGAACTGTATGTCAAAGTTTTAATGCTAGTTGTGGTCCCCTTTTATTTTTTTCTCTGAATCGCTACAATGGGCGATACTCTTGTGGAATACCCCACAAGTGAAACTGAATCGAGGAGAGACTACCAGATGGAGATCGATGTACGGAACCTGCACCCATTGGAGATCAGGTTATTAAGGCATGTGTCGCCTGGTGAAACCATAACGGCACAACGTCTTATAGATGAGCTTGATTATAATATTGGACACTGTAACCAAGCTTTTAGCTGGCTTGTTGCCAAAGGCTTTCTTGAAGAAACTGATCGGAAGTTTCGTACATTTTTTGAGTTAACCCCATTAGGGTATCAACAACTCGAAAACGGGACACCTGCGTTGCGAATTTTTAATTTACTTAAAGAGAGTGGCCCCCATAGTTTGCCCGAAATTGCAGATAAACTAACATTAGAGAAATCTGATGTTGGCTCAGCATTTGGTATTTTGGCAAAAGCGGGCTCTTGTCGGATGAAAGAGGGTAACCGAGCTGAAGCCATTACAAATGAAGCGCCTCCTGAGGTGCTCATAGCTAAAGTGGTCCTTGCCAAAGCGGCCTCTGCTCCGTTGGAAGAATCTCTACTAACTAAAGAAGAGCGCGCTTTTGTTGCTAAAAATAGTAAAAAGAGAGGTGCAACCGCTTCTCCATTTAAATTGATTGAACGGGAAGAAGTCTTCTATAAACTCTCCGAGAGTGGTTTGGAGGCTAAAAAAGCGTTGTTGAAAGCTAATATTACCGGAGAAGAGCTGGGAGCAGTAACCCCGGCGATACTTGCTTCTGGCGCTTGGAAACAGGCCTCTTTTAGACCATACAGTTTAAACACCCCCCCAGCCCGGCTTATTCCTGGCCGTAAAAACTCCTATGGAGCATATCTTCAATGGGTTAAAGATAAATTGTGTTCCCTTGGATTTGAAGAATTTGATGGTCCATTAGTTGAGAATGAATTTTGGAACGGTGATGCGTTGTTTATGCCACAGTTTCATAGTGCTCGAGATATTCATGATGTCTATTATCTAAAAAATCCTCGGCATGCTAAAGAAATTGAAGAGCCTTTTCTACATCAAGTTGCCCAAACCCATGAAAACGGGTGGAATACGGGAAGCCGTGGTTGGCAATACACTTTTGATCATGAGTTTACTCGTCGCCAAGTTATGCGCAGTCAAGGTACTGTGTTATCGGCAAAAACCTTACCAACGGCAAAAGTTCCAGGTAAATATTTTGGGGTAGTTCGCTGTTTCCGTTACGATCAGGTTGATGCCACTCATGGTGCCGATTTTTACCAAACCGAAGGAATTGTGTTGGGCCATGATGTGAATTTAAAAACACTTCTTGGACTTTTAAAGATGTTTGCTGAAGAGGTCGCTGGAGCTGAAGAAGTCAAATATGTTCCAGGATATTTCCCCTTTACCGAACCGTCAATTGAAGTCCATATCAAACATCCCCAATTGGGTTGGTTTGAATTAGGGGGCAGTGGGATTTTCCGACCAGAAGTTACCAAAGCGCTCGGGATTGATGTTCCCGTACTAGCTTGGGGATTAGGCATTGATCGTATGGCCCTGATGCACCTTGGTTTAAATGATTTACGAGAACTGTTCACCCCTAATATTGAAAATGTGCGTATGAGAAGGAGTAACTAATGCCTAAAATTGAAGTACATGAAAAGTTATTCAATTCCCTGTTAGGGAAGTCGTATAGCAATGCTCAACTTGAAGAAATTTTACCAGTGGCAAAAGCAGAACTAGATGGGCATGATCCAGACGAAAGTTTATATAAAATTGAATTAAATGATACCAACCGTCCCGATTTGTGGTCTACAGCTGGTCTTGCTCGGCAACTTGTCTCGTATCGTGATAAGATTATTGCTCAATATGATTTCTTTTCGACATCCGAAGAGACTCTCGACTCAGATGGAAGGACCCTTATTGTCCACGAATCGGCAAAATTAGTGCGTCCCTATTCTATAGGGTTCGCAGTTACTGGAAAAGTGATCGACGAAGAGATTTTGCTAGATTTCATTCAAGGTCAAGAGAAGTTATGTAATAACTTTGGAAGAAAGCGTAAAACAATAGCAATCGGAGTATATCGGAGTGATCTTATTACCTACCCAGTTCATTTTGAAGGAGCCGACCCAGATAAGGCTCATTTTGTCCCTTTGCACATGAGTGAAGATCTCACATTACGCGAAATATGTAAAAAGCATCCAAAGGGCTTAGAGTTTGGATCCATTGTAGCAGATAGTCCTGTGTTTCCGTTTCTCTACGATGACACTGGAGCTGTGTTGAGTTTTCCTCCTGTAATTAATAGTGCCCATATCGGGGCAGTAGAAGTTGGTGATGAACACCTCTTTTTTGAGTTAAGTGGCACAGGATTAGACGATTTGCTACTAGCAGCCTCAATTATAGCGTGTGATTGTGCCGATATGGGATTCACTATTCTACCAGTGCGTTGTGAATTTCCCTTCGATACTAAGTATGGGCGTGAAATCACTGTTCCTTACTATTTTCAAGACCCGGTTGGATGTGAGTTAAATTTCCTGAGACGTACATTAGGAGAGAATCTTACTGGCGAAGAAATTATACTAGCCTTACGTCGGATGGGAATCTTTGCTGTAGTTGATGAGAAAATGGTCTATGTTACGGTACCTGAATATCGGAATGATTTTTTACACCCTGTGGATATTGTTGAAGATGTTATGATTGGGCATGGATTAGAGAATTTTGCCCCAGAATTACCTAGTGATGCTACTGTGGGCCGTATTACTGAGGCCGAAACATTTGCCCGTAAGGTCAAAGATATTATGGTAGGTCTCGGGTATCAGGAGATGATGTACAATTATTTAGGTTCACGGCGTGAATATATCGAAAATATGCATGTTGATGGCTCTGAATACATTCAAATTGCCAATCCAATGAGTGAAAATTATGAATACGTGCGCCCGTCAATTATTCCATCGTTGCTGGAATCGGAGAGCGTAAGTGCTCATGCTGCCTACCCACACCATATTTTTGAAGTGGGAAAAGTGGCCTTTCTTGATTCTACAGACAATTCAGGCACTACCACACGCAACTATCTAGGGTTCTTATCTGCTAGTAGTGAAATGGGCTTTAACCAGCTCAATAGTGTTATTGCCACCATTTTTTACTATCTAAACCATGAATATGTCATGGAAGATCTCGATGACCCTCGTTTTATTGCAGGGCGTTGTGGGAAATTGTTGTGCAATGGAGTCGTTGTAGGTGTCTTTGGTGAGGTGCATCCAGCAGTACTGGAGAGCTGGGGAATAACCATGCCAACTATTAGTTGTGAAATAGATTTAGATTTACTGCATTAATATAGGAACGTATGGGGGTGTTTAAAAGGCACCCTCATCTCCGTTATGGGACGACAAAGGTCCCCATAACAGCTGAGCGTTCTTCATACGGAAGGTTTTCGTTATCCCAAGGTCCAATGGTAATCGTCTCACTAGCAAGGGGGAGTAACCCTTGTGTATAGATATAATCAATGCGTTCCGCATAAGTGTCGCCCTCTCCGGTAGTGAACTCCCAAGTAGTACCAGGAGCAGCCTCTGCATTGTAGTGAGTGAGGCGCCAGCTATCGAAAAAGCCTCGCTCTTTGAAAAGATCACTGTAAGGCCATCGTAGGAAAATCCTATAGGGATGATTAGTGGCAGTTTCAAACCAATCTTCACTAGTAGGTTGCCCCAAAGAAGCTAAGAGCAAAATCGGGCTCTCGTCGGTAGGTATGGGTAGCTCTTGATCCACATTAGATAAAATTGTTTGCCATTGTGGAGCAGGGGCTTCGAAAAAGCTTTGAAAGGGATTGGAAGGAAAGAGGTCCAAGATCCCTACTTTTATTGTATGGGCGAGGTCGATTTGGACAAGAAATAAGTGGTCTGTATGGGGCGATGCTTCTAATTTAGTTGCTAGTAATCGTCGTTCATCTATGCGGAAAGTTGGTATTTCAAGTTGATCCTCAAGGTAAGAAACAATATCTTCTTCTCCCGTAAACCCAAAAATATCTACATCTGCAGAATGAACTTCTGTAACAATACAATCAAGAAGTGCTGAAGGCGCATTCTGCGGTAAGGGAATGAGAGCCGCAGAGAATGTACTTAGCGGCGCCTGCTTAGGTGGCAGAATAGCTTGCGTTGGTACAGGAGCACTTGCAACTTCAATCTTGGGTTCTTTTTGTAGTTCTGAAAATTTTGTAGGGACAAGAGGTGTTTTAGCAATAGAAGGGGTTGGATAAATTACTGATTTTGCTTCTGCATAATTATAAGTCATACAGCTACTCAAGGTAACAACGACTAAAATTAGTAATAATGGTTTGAGAATTTTCACTATTTGGAACATTGTAATTACACCTTCTTAAGAAAAGCAGCAATCTCTTCTCCATGGGATTGGGGAGAAACTTTTGGCCAGATTTTTATTAATTTCCCCGTTGGATCAAAGATAAAAGTACTTCGGATTACCCCAAAGGAAGTTTTGCCAAACCTCACTTTTTCACCCCAAGCACCTAAAATTTCAAGCAGTTCATGATTGGGATCGGAGAGCAATGAGAAGTTTAATTGGTATTTTGCTTTAAATTTTTGATGTGATTTAACTGAGTCAGGACTTAGACCCAAAATAACTGCCCCTGTTGCTGTAATTTCTTGTGATTGGTCCCGAAAGGAACATGCTTCAGCGGTACACCCAGGAGTATCATTGCGTGGATAGGCGTAGAGAACAATATATTTTCCTGCGAAATCGCTAAGATTTACATTTTTACCCGTATCATCAAATAATGTGACGGAAGGGATTGGGGACCCAATTTCAAGCATAAAAACCTCCAATATTATTCATCGTTGAACAGTGAAAGGAAACGCAAGCGGGCCTCTTCTTGAGTCTCCTGTTTCTTCTTACCGGTGGACTCTTTTAAGACAAAAAAATCACAAAAATTAGCTAGGTCTTTATAAATTACCGGCTCATCAATCTCCTCACGACACTCATGGTATGCATTAGGATCGTAGAAACGACAATTTAAACAAACCTTGAGCGGACGACCGCAAAAAGAACAGACCGAAGCATGTCCCACTATCATGGTTGCAGGAATTTCTGTTTTACAAAAATGACAACTACTCATGTTGCTAGTGTACCAATGAGTAGGCAATGGGGCAAGCAAAATTAGTAGTAATTGGATCTCCCCTACAAATGTAATTTACGACCATAATCAGCGATTTCACCCTCATTATAAGCAGTTTTTTTAGGGATGAATCGTTTGCCATCACCGCTATAACGAGGAATGATGTGGATGTGCAAATGGGGGACTTCTTGACCTGCTGCCGGTCCGTTATTAATCACAATATTTGTTGCTTCTGCATCCAACTCTTTGTGCATTGCGGCATCAAGTTTTTTAACTATTTCCATCATTCGAATGAGTGTTTTTGGAGGGCAATCGCCTATGGTGGGATACGGTTCCCGTGAAATCACGAGGGCATGTCCTTTGTTTACTGGTGCAATGTCCAAAATGGCAATGCATAGATCATCGCTGTATAGTTTGGTTGCAGGAATTTCACCTTTAATAATTTTGGTAAAAATAGTTTCCATCGGAACCTCCATGTTCGAAAAGTGTATCATTATTCCTCTTTTGCTACTATAGAGAAGTTAGTTTGCTCAAACTAATATGAGTTAAACCTTGTACAATTATATAGATGAGAAAGGATTGAACAAAAATGGATAATATACTAGACTCCGTTCGGTACGCTTAAATTTATAGTGTGCTTGACTCATATGCCCTATTTGATGCAAATTCTCGGATTAGCCATGGGATATGTTTTAAAACCCAGAAATATTTTTGACCGATGATGCGTTTGCTTATACAGAAGCTGGCGGACTACGGCGATTAAAGAAGAGGAAGCATGTATGTCTGAAATTACAAAAATGAGAAACATCGGAATCAGTGCCCACATTGATTCAGGGAAAACAACCCTTTCCGAACGTATTCTCTTTTATTCTAATAGAATTCACGCCATTCACGAAGTGCGGGGCAAAGATGGTGTTGGTGCTACTATGGATTCAATGGAACTTGAACGTGAGCGAGGAATCACTATAGCCTCAGCTGCTACGAATGTTACGTGGAAAGATTATTCTATCAACGTTATTGATACCCCAGGGCACGTTGATTTTACCATTGAAGTTGAACGATCTTTGCGTGTCTTGGATGGTGCGGTCTTAGTGTTGTGCTCGGTAGCTGGCGTACAATCTCAATCTATTACGGTTGACCGGCAGATGAAGCGTTACCGAGTTCCCCGGATTGCTTTCATTAATAAATGTGATCGTACGGGTGCTAATCCTGTTCGTGTTAAAAACCAATTAATTGAAAAATTGGGGTTAAATGCAGTTCTTATGCAGATCCCAATTGGCCTTGAAGACCACCTAGAGGGTGTTGTCGACCTCATTACTATGAAGGCCATTTATTTTGATGGACCAAGTGGTGAGATTTTGCGCTATGCAGAAATCCCCGAAGAACTGAAAGCTGAGGCTGATGCAAAACGAGAAGAGATGCTTGATGCTATCTCGCTTAGTAGCGATGAGTTGATGGAAGCTATTCTTGAAGAAAGAGTAACAGAAGATATTATTTATCGCGCCGTGCGCAAAGGCACCATTGCCTTAGAATTAGTTCCCGTTTTCATGGGTTCGGCTTACAAAAATAAAGGTATTCAACCATTACTTGACGCTGTTGTTGGTTATTTGCCTAACCCAACGGAAGTTACCAATACCGCTCTCGATCTTGATGATGAAGAGCGTGTGGTGGTGTTAAAATCTGATGAGAACTTACCAGCTGTCATTTTAGGTTTTAAATTAGAAGATGGCCAGTATGGTCAACTCACTTACATCCGTATTTACCAAGGTAAATTAAAGAAAGGGGATGAACTGATTAACACAAGAAGCCGCAAGAAGTTTAGAGTTGGGCGGCTCGTACGGATGCATTCTAATGCCATGGAAGATATTAACGAAGCTGTCTGTGGTGATATTGCGGCCCTTTTTGGTGTTGATTGTGCCTCAGGTGATACGTTCTGTCATCCATCACTAAACTACTCTTTAACATCCATGTATGTGCCAAAACCGGTAATTAGCTTAGCTTTAAGCCCGGCCGACAAGAAGTCTGCCGATAATATGGCGAAAGCACTTAATCGTTTTACGAAAGAAGACCCTACCTTTAATACCTATGTTGATGCCGAATCAAATCAGACTATTATCCAAGGAATGGGTGAGCTGCACTTAGAAGTCTATGTGGAGCGAATGCGTCGTGAATATAAGGCTATTGTAGAGACCGATAAACCTGAAGTAGCTTATCGCGAGGCTATTAGTCAACGGGCCGATTTCAACTATACCCATAGGAAGCAGACCGGAGGCTCTGGTCAGTTTGCCCGTATTGCTGGTTATATTGAACCACTTGAAGAGACCGAAGAGGTCAAAGAATACGAGTTTGTCAACCTTATTAAAGGTGGTGTAATTCCTACCGATTATATCCCCTCTTGTGATAAAGGTTTCCAGCTTGCGATCAAGAAAGGGACGCAGCTAGGTTTTCCTATTGTAGGTGTACGTGCTGTTATTAATGATGGCGCCTACCATGCGGTCGACTCCTCTGATCAAGCGTTCCAAACAGCTGCTTTAGCTGCTTTTCGAGAAACATATGATCGGGCTAAGCCTGTTATCTTGGAACCGATTATGAAGGTCGTGGTAGAAGGTCCCACCGAATTCCAAGGGAATATTTTTGGGAGTATTAACCAGCGCCGTGGTATTATTATTAGTTCGACTGAAGATGGGCTGGCCTGTATGGTTGAGGCGGAAGTTCCCCTTTCAGAAATGTTTGGTTATTCCACCGTGCTTAGATCATTGACCCAGGGGAAAGCTGAATTTACTATGGAGCTTGCTAAATACAGCCGTGTTCCAACGAGCATCAGCGAAGAATTAAAGAAAAATTATCTTGAAAAGAGACGCCAGGAACAGGGAAAATAACTCCTGGTGTCTAAAAATTTAGTTATAACCGGCTTTATTGGCCAGTTTTAACTAATCAATAACTATTTTGGAAGATTGTTTTGCCCTTTGGAAAACCATGGTATACTTTAGTAACATCAACATCTCGGAGGATGCGTAGTATGGAAATTCAAGAATTAAATGCTTTAAGCCCACTACGGGCGTTTGATGAATCTCTCGATGGTGGATTGGGAAAAGGGAATCTTGGCGTTCTTGTTTCTCGCCATGGTATTGGAAAGACAGCTTGTTTGGTTCATTTAGCAACCGATAAATTATTTAGAAACGAGCATATTATCCACGTTTCTTTCTCCGGTAATGTAGAGCATGTGATAAATTGGTACAAGGAAGTTTTTCGGCAAATTTCAGAAAACCGGTCGTTAGCGGATGCTGCCTCAATTTACAATGAAATCTTAGCTAATCGAGTTGTAATGAATTTCAGCCAAGAAAATGTTTCGATTGAAAAGGTTTTATCGAGCCTTGAAACACTCATTCGCCAAGGTTCTTTTAATGCCGATGCGGTCATGCTTGATGGGTATAAACTTACAGTTGCCACAGAAGACGATGTTCGTAAGATTAAGCAATTTGCCATGGATATGCGCCTAGAAGTCTGGTTTTCAGTATCGCCGGTCCGTTCTGATGTACAATTTGATGAAAATGGTGTGCCGAGTACTATTTTACGGTACGAGCAATTAATTGATGTTCTAATTGGTCTTAAATATAACGAGGCCATGGACAAGGTTATTATGACATTAGTTAAGCATGGAGAATCCATGGATCCTAAACCTATGCATGTTAACCTTAATCCTAAGACTATGCTGATTTCTGAGTAAAGCTAAACTAACTGGCTGGAAATCCTTTCAGCCAGTTCTACACCCATTCTTCTAATGGACCAGCTTCGCTACTATTTGGTTCAGTGATTAATACTACAACTTGTGCAATAACGGCCTCACCTCTCCCTAGTTCGCCGAGTAAGCCTTCAGCAGTTTTAGCCTTTACAGAGACTCTCCCGATTTCTATAGCACAAGCAGAGGCTATTGATTGACGTATTTGAGTGATAAATGGCCCTAATTTAGGCTGTTGCAAAATAACTGTACAATCTATATTTTCGATCGAATAAGCACCTAATTTTACGAGAGTTCGTTGCAATAAATCTAAACTTGAGGCGTCTTTCCATTCTGCATCAGTAGGAGGGAAATGGGTGCCAATATCCCCTGCAGCGATTGCTCCTAAAAGAGCGTCGATAAGCGCATGGAGTAAGACATCACCATCTGAATGGCCTTCTTCTCCTTTAGTATGAGGAATTTCAATACCTCCAAGCAATAATCGTCTTTCTGTAACGAGGGGATGAATATCCCATCCTGTACCTATTCGCATGTTCAAACCTCGATTGATTGGATGTCGTGAGAAACTGTGATTTTACGATTGGCAGCATTGCCTACACAAGTGCCCACCATTTCACCAAAATCGGTGAAAATTTCGGTATCGTCAAAATAGGTCTTATTAGTGCGTGCTGCCAAACGGTGGGCTTCGAGAATAGTGGGAAAGCGAAATGCTTGTGGTGTTTGGACGGTTACCATGGCGGATCTATCAATATGGGCTGTTATTTTACCTTCACTATCGATCTTTTTTACGGCATCGTGTAGAGCAAGAATGGGGGCAGCACCGCCAAATACAGTTGCGGTGGCCAAGGTTGAAATAATTGTTTCCTCAGTCACCCAAGGACGTGCACCATCATGGATCATCACATAAGAGATAGTAGGAACGTGCAACTGCAAGGTTTCAAGACCACGTAAGACCGATTGTTGTCGAGTTGTGCCACCTTGTACTAACAGTACTGGTATGGGAGATGCAAACAGAAGATTATCCAAAGCTGCTTCGGTCTCCTCTCTAAATCCTTCACCATAAGTGACTATTACAAATTTTAATTGGGGAATAGAAAAAAAGGGGGCCGCTGCATGGTAGAGAACACTTCGATCATCTAAAAGGTGAAATTCCTTCTTACGGAGTGTGGAAGTCTCTGAACCATTAAAGCGAGTACTTGTGCCAGCGGCAGTAATGATAACTCCATGAGCAGGGAAAGACACTAAGCTTCCTTTTCCGTAGGATCTTTTTCTAGTTTAGTGAAGATAATAGCTTCGAGCTCTTCTCTTGGACGCCCTAACGCGAGAGCTGACTCATCGATTAATATACGTAGGGCACTATCGTAGAGTTTACGTTCTTGCACAGGTAATTCTTTAATTTTACTACGGTGATATAGGATTTGAACCACTTTTGCAATTGAGGCTATAGAACCCTCTTTGAGGTAATCTACATTCATCTGATAGCGTGCTTTCCAGTCCACAGGTACTTGTTCAAGTTTATTTGAAATCCCATTAATAGCTTTTAGTGCTTCTGAGGGTTCTACAATAGCACGAATACCTAATTCTTCTGTTTTATCTACAGGAACCATGACGGTCATATCAGAAATATCTAGAAAAATTTCATAGTACAAGGATGTGTTGCCTCTAAGAGTCTTTTTTTCAATCTTATTGATTACACCCACACCTTGGAGGGGATAGACCACATGGTCTCCTAATGCAAAAGCTCCGGTATTTTCTGTCGATATCATAGAGGCTATTATACTCGAAAATTGGGGATATAACAAGTCTGGCATAAATCCTTTTATTACGGTATATTTCCACGATGAATAAAAAGATACGTTATAGCGGAGTGCTCCTTCATCCTACCTCATTACCTAGTAAGCATGGCATAGGGGACTTCGGAGATGCTGCGCGCAACTTTATAGATTTGTTGGCTTCAGCTTCGGTAGGGCTGTGGCAAATCCTACCTCTTGGTCCGGTAGGATATGGTAATTCGCCGTATGCCTCACGTTCAGCCTTTGCCGGTAATGAATTATTAATCAGTCTTGAGCTCTTAGCTGACCAAGGTTATCTTGATCTCGATGAAATTATCGACCATCCTCAATTTCCCGAAAATAGAGTCGACTTTGAAAGCGTGGAGTCTTTTAAAAGACCTCTATTAGTCCAAGCGGCACACACCTTCCTTGCTCAAGCCTCTACGCAAGATGCCCAATCCTATACGGAATTTTGCAAGACCCAGAAGGACTGGTTAGATGATTATGCTTTATATAGTGCCTTAGCCGATCATTATAATGATTCTCGTTGGTATAGTGCTTGGGATGTCGAATTAACACGCAGGACTCCCAAAGCTCTCGCTTATTGGACTGAGAAAAAGCAAGAGGAAATTGCTATCTGGAAAGTGCTCCAATTTTTCTTTTATCAGCAATGGAAAGATGTTAAAAATTATGCCAATGAGAACGGCGTTGCTATTGTTGGAGATCTACCCATTTTTGTTGCTTCCGATAGTGTTGATGCTTGGAGTCACCGAGAATTTATTAAGATGGATAAAGATGGTTCCATATCTGCTCTTAGCGGAGTCCCACCCGATGCGTTTAGCAGTACTGGGCAACTTTGGGGTAATCCTGTGTATGACTGGGAGGCTTTAGAAGCCGACGATTTTTCATGGTGGATACGCCGCATGGAGCATCAATTTGATTTATTTGACATGGTGCGTCTCGATCATTTTAGAGGATTTCAAGCCTACTGGGAGGTTCCTAGTGGGCAACTCACGGCCGAAAATGGAGAGTGGATAACAGCTCCAGGGAGAGCTTTGTTTACCACAATGCGCCAACATTTTGGAAAATTGCCGGTGATTGCTGAAGACCTTGGAGTAATTACCCCAGCAGTTGAAGCATTACGTGATTCGAATAATTTCCCGGGGATGAAAATACTCCAATTTGCTTTTAATTTGGAGGAGCCTGGTCGTTTAGATCCAGAGAATCCTTATTTACCTCATAATTATGATGAATCATGTGTGGCTTATACTGGAACCCATGATAACGATACAACCAAAGGGTGGTTTGAAAAGTTGCATGCCGAAGAGAAAGATATCATACGGCGTTACCTTAGTTGTAACGATGAAGGAGTGCCATGGCATATGGTTCGAGCCGTGATGGTCTCTTGTGCTCGCTATGCAATTGTCCCCATGCAAGACATACTTGGCCTTGGTAGTGAAGGGCGGATGAACACCCCGGGAACGGTTGGCGAGCTCAATTGGACCTGGCGTGTAACACCACAACAAATCTCAAAAGAGGTCAGTGCTCGTTTAGTTTCTATAGTACAACCTTTTAAAAGAGATGCAACCTACCAAGAACTCTCCTTAGTTATCTCCTAGGCTCCTACTCAAAAGCAAGATGTTTTACGGGATGGATATTTAAAATATTATCGTACCATCCTGTTACCTTTTTAGAGTTGATGATGTTCGTAGTGATACCATGGTACAGAGGAAAAACAACCGATTCCGATAAAAGGTAATCCTCCGCCTCTTCGATTAATCGATTACGTTCTTCTTTGGTAGTGGCTGCCATGGCTAGGTTGAGTAAACTATCGTACTCCTTGTTGTGATACTGACCAAGATTGTACCCACTGCTGCCACTAAAAAGATGAAGGAAGGTAAACGGATCAAGGAAATCTCCAATCCACGTAATGAATGCGAAATCATAGGGAGAAGTATTTGGATAACGCGAATACATGCTGAGGGGTACAATGTCAATAACGACAGTAATTCCTAAGTTTTTACTCCAGATATCAGCAATCTTTTCGGCAGATTCTATAACTTGTGCTCCGCGATGGACGGCTATGTGTAATTGTGGCAAGCCGGCACCATATGGGTATCCGGCTTCGGTTAACAATTGTAGAGCCTCACTTTGGTTATCTTGAAAAGAGTTAGTTTTGGCTGTTCTCTTTTGATTGGGAACTAGAAAAGGAGAAGGGAAAATCTGTTTACTCTCTTTTCTTATATCCTCCCAAGGGATAAGTAATTCAAGTGCCCGACGGATGCGAGGATCACTATAAGCACCTTCATTGGTGCTAAAATAATAAAATCCAGTGGAGTATTCGGGGGTTATTCGTAAATCTTCTTTGTCATGGAGTAGCTCACGCGGAATATAAGCGAGTGACCAGTGGATTTCCTCTTCTAGATAGGCTTCGATAAGTGGGAGATAGTCCATAAATTGGAAACGGATATAATCGCTGGGAACTGCCTTATAGTCTCGGTACCAGGGATGTTTTGCTAACTTAACCTCTTGGGTGTCTATTCTCTCTATTACATACGGCCCGGATGCAATGATTTTGGGTGGTGTTTCTTTGCTATTTCTTAATGAAGAATGAATGGCTGAAAAAGGGAGAGTCCCTAATAAGGCAGGTAAATAGGGGGCGGGATATTGTAAGGTTAATTCAATAGTTAGCGGATCGCTTACAGAGATGCCAATAGCTCCCTTTGAGCCGTTACCAGTGCGATACGCCGCTACCCCCTCAATACAATCAAGCATAGAGACTAAGTAGGTATTATCATTTTCATCACGAGATCGCTCTAATAACCAGAGCCAAGAATCTACAATTGATTGAGCAGTAATAGGTTCTCCATTTGAAAATCGTCCCCGTTCATCAAGATAAAAGGTCCAATGCAATCCATTTTGGCTAGTTGTAAATCTTTTGGCGAGGGCCGCAATAGGTTCTCCTGTTTGAGGAGCTAAACTGAACAACCCTTCGAAGAGTCCATCCAAAACTAATAATGAGACAGTATCTGTGGCTTGAGCTGGGTTGAGATACAACTCATCTTCACTTGCCAACATGGCGATAGTAAATGTATTTTGACTCTCTAATGGAGGATATGATGGTTGGAGAACGCCCTCATTCACTCCGCTTGCCCCAAGGATTGTGCTGAAGATTAATGTTGTCACAATCAATGTGAATCGTTTCATACAAATTCCTTTGCAATGAGAGATGTAACATCAGAGATCATCTCATGCATCTCGGGCGAGGTGTTTTTAGTGCCTTGTTGAAGTACTGCTAAGATAGCAGGCATTGAATAGTCTGTTCCGGGTAGTGCAGTATGCAAGAACTCTATAAATTCTACTGAAAGGGCATCACTAAAAATATTTACATCATGGATCTTCCCAGATTGGACATCAAAATCTAACGTAATCCCGCCCCAAGTGAAGCGTCCACTTATTGGGTGATCAAACTGAGGTGTCGTACCAAATCTCCAATTCCAATCAGCATACTTTTGATACGTTTCATATAATGATTCTATCTTGGAGAGGCGTTCAATCGTCAAATCTTCAATTTCGCTAGTTTGTCCATAGGTTGAAAAGAATGAAGAGAGGATGGCTTCAGATAAAGAATCGTGTGTCAGAGCTGGATTAAATTCGGTAAGATTAGCAACACGAGAGGCAACTGAACGGATTCCTTTTGATTTTAATTTGGCTTTGTCAGGGGTAAGATAGGTTGGTATTTTTGCCATGTCGGAGTTTATAAGCAGTGTTCCATGATGAAATGCCCTTTGCGATGTTTTACGAAAAGCACTGCCCGATATCTTTTTACCTTCAACTAAAATATCATTTCTACCCGATTGAATAGCCTTTATACCTAATTTTGCTAAGGCATCAATAATTATAGTGAAGTTGCGTTGAATATCATACTCAGAGCTTGGTGACATGAAGGTAAAATTAGTATTGCCTAAGTCGTGGTAAACAGCTCCGCCACCACTTTGGCGCCGCGCTAAGACCACTCCGTCTTGTTCCATAGCAGCTAAATTACATTCGTTCCAAGGGTTTTGAAAACGCCCAATAACAATACAAGGTTTGTTACGCCATAAAAATAAAATATGTTGATCTGGGGGAAAAGTTTTAAATAACCAATCCTCAGTAGCAAGGTTAAACCAGGGATCATTATGTTCTGCAGTGAATACCTTAAGTTCTGGCATAGTCTCTCCTTATTCCACTTCGATTAGGCCCAACCATGATACTGTGTTTACACTCTACGTGCAACATCTTATACTGTTTAGCATGAATATCATCCTGTTTGAAGAGTTTCCTCACCAACATATAATTTTGAATGATGATTATCGTGCTCAACATATACGTAAGATATTACATTTACAGGCTGGCGACAAATTCCGAATGGGAATTATTAACGGAAGCTCTGGTACAGCTACCATCACTGCCATGGATTCAACTGGAATAAGTTATGTTTGGCACCCCGAGAGCAATGCGAATAGTCTTCATAAAGTGACTCTTTTAGTCGCCCAGGTGCGCCCTATTTGTATGAAAAGGATTCTACGTGAGGCGGTGAGTATAGGGGTTGAGCAGATTCTTGTAGTTGGCTCAGATACTGGTGAACGCTCATATGCTGAGGCGAAGCTCTGGATTACAAACGAGTATCGCAAATATCTTATCGACGGCGCAATGCAATCAGGACAAACCGGCATACCACCTTTACGCCTAGAAAATAATTTAGAAAATGTTTTAGCTCATGACAAAAATTGGGAAACAAAAATTGTATTGGATACGGTATTAGAGGCACAACCTTTATCGCAAATCTCAAACGTCCACGTGCCGGTTGTTTTAGCAATTGGACCAGAGCGGGGGTGGTCTGATCGAGAGCGGTCGTTATTTTTACAGCACGGATTTTTACCCAAATCTTTGGGGACTCGAATCCTCCGTACAGAGACCGCTTGTTCAGCAGCCCTAGCAGTACTCCTAGGAGCGATGGGAGTTCTGTAATGATTGTCCCTAGTTAATTTTTATGGCAAGATAGGTACGCACAAGGAGTAGTACATATGGCACATTGCGTGGTTCCTGAAGCTGAGGCGATTTTAGATAAGGAATTTAAAGTCCTAGACAAAGGGTTTGTGAGACTTGTCGACTATTTGGGAAGTGACTCCCGTATTGTGCAGGCGGCACGAGTTTCTTATGGAGAAGGGACGAAAACATTTCGTCAGGATAAAGGATTAATCACCTATCTTATGCGTAATCAACACACCTCTCCCTTTGAACAAGTCAACTTTACCTTTCATGTTAAAATGCCAATTTTTGTAGCCCGTCAATGGATTCGTCACCGAACTGCGCGGGTAAATGAGATCTCAGGACGTTACAGCGTTTTAGCCGATGAAGCTTATATTCCAGACTCAGAACATATTAATTTTCAAAGTGAAGACAACAAGCAAGGCCGTTCCACTGAAATCTTGGATCCAGCAATTGTTGAGCAAGTGAAAGATCTACTTGCTAATGATCAAAAACGAGCCTTTGAAACGTATCACACATTGTTAGATTTAGGGATTGCGCGAGAGATAGCCCGCATTGATTTACCCTTAAGTCTCTACACCCAGTGGTACTGGCAAATGGATTTACACAATCTTTTCCATTTCTTAAAGTTACGACTCGACAGTCATGCTCAATATGAAATAAGGGCGTATGCTGAGGTAATCCTGAATATGGTTCGGGCGGTGTGCCCTCTAGCCTGTGAGGCTTTTGAGACCCTTATCCTCCACGGAAAAAGTTTTTCTTCTGCGGAAATAGGGGCCATCAAAAGTATGCTAAACGGAAATGAGTGTCCTCTCACCGGTCGTGCATTACAAATATTTGAGGAAAAATTACAGTAGTAGAAAGAAGTAGTAGCATCTCTTTTATGCTCTTTTTTTCCTAGTTTATTTTACATCATATCCTCTTTAAATGCAGAATGTTTTTGCTATATAAATTATATTTTCCACATTAATAAACAAGATATTACTTCTCATGTCTTAAGGTTTTAACTTAGATATCCGAAAAGAATTAATTCAAATTTTCCTTGACAGCACTCTGGGTTGATGGTTTAATGTAAATGGTTGACGTCAACGTTTACCATAGTTTTCCAAAGGAGGAAGGAAATATGAAGAAAAAGTGGATGATGGCACTAGTCATCTTGATCTTGGGTACCATGGTATTTGCTGCTGGTGCGCAGGAAACTGGTCCTAAAAAAATTGTAATTGGCACAACTGTTTACACAACCCAACATGAATTCTATGCTGATGTTATTTCGGGCATGAAAGCGGTTGCTGAGCGGGAAGGAGTCGAGCTGATTGTCACTGATGCGAACTCATCGGTCACTACACAAAACAACCAGATTGAAGACTTCCAGATGCAGAAAGTTGATGCAATTATCACGTATGGAGTAGATCCCATGGCAATTGTTGCTTCAGTCGAAGCAGCGATAGATGCTGGCATTCCTGTTATTACCTGTGATATGAAGCTCGTTTCGGACAAAGTCGCGACCTTCATTGGTTCTGACAACTACATGCTTGGTAGCCAAGCTGGTGAATTTGCCGTTGAATATATCAACAAAAATTATGGTGGTAAGGCAAACATCGGTGTGGTTAGCTGGCTAGCTTCTGTTGCCCAGCAAGAAAGACTTAAGGGGTTCCAGGATGTAGTTAACAAGAACTCTAACGCCAAATTTGTAGCGGTTCAGGAAGGAGATGGACGTTCACAGGCCATGGCTTCCGCAGAAAATATCATGCAAGCGAATCCCAATCTCAACATGTTCTACGGTACCAATGAAGGTAGTACAATTGGTATCCTTTCAGCAGTGGAATCAGCTGGTAAGTTGAACGATATTGCCATTGTTGGAATTGATATTTCAAACGATGCAGCTCGCGCGATCAAAGAGGGCACTCTTATTGCGACAATCGCACAACAGCCCGTACTTCTTGGTGAATATGCCGTTGAGGCAGCACTGAAGGCGATAGCTGGAGAGAAACTTGATGAACGTATTGTTGTCCCTGTGAAAACAGTTACCAAAGACAACGTCGACGATTTTTTGAAATAGGTCTCGTATTTTAACCTCCCTTCCTTCCTTGGAGGGGAGGTTTATAGTGAACTCATGAATCGAGGAAAACCATGAATGAAACCACCTATATCCTAGAATACCATGGAATAACAAAAGGATTTCCAGGGGTCCAGGCTTTGGACGATGTAAGCTTTAAGATAGAAACTGGAACAGTGCACGCCCTTGTTGGCGAAAACGGGGCCGGGAAATCAACTCTCATGAAAGTCACAGGGGGAGCATATATTCCGGAGGGCGGAGAGGTTGTTTATAAAGGAGAGAAGGTCTCTTTCTTGCAACCTGCAGATGCTCTACAGAAAGGCATTAGAACTGTATACCAAGAACTTAACCTAGTTGAAAAGCTTAAAGTTCATGAAAATATGTTTTTAGGGTCGGAGGAGCACGTAGTACTTCGTGATAAAGAAGAAAGTGTTAAAGCACGTGCGATTTTGACTGACTATGGACTGGAGAAGATCGATCCCAGGCGTCAAGTGGGGCGTTTAAGTATCGGAGAACGGCAATTGCTCGAAATTGCGAAATCGGCTTGGGCTAATCCAGATCTACTTATTATGGATGAGCCGAGCTCATCTCTTTCGAGCAGTGAAATCGAAATATTGTTTAATTTGATCAAGCGGTTACGCAAGGAAGGCAAGACCATTATCTATATCAGCCATAAGCTGACTGAAGTATTAGAAATTTCTGACAATATTACGGTTTTACGCGACGGTAAACATGTCATCACAGCTCCGAATAAGGAATTTACTGAAGAGACCCTCATTACCCATATGGTTAATCGAAAAATGGGAAAACAATATCCGGAGCGTGTTTCTAACGTTGGAGAGGTGGTGCTCGAGGTGGAAAACCTTACTCGTGCAGGTAAATTTAAAGATTGCTCATTTACGCTACATAGAGGCGAAATCCTAGGCTTCAGTGGTCTGATGGGGGCTGGGAGAACCGAATTAATGCGGGCTGTCTTTGGTCTTGATCCCTATGATTCGGGAACCATTCGACTCAGAGGAAAAAGAGTTAATCATATTTCACCTTCTAAAGCCAAAGATTTGGGAATGGGTTTTGTTTCTGAAGATCGTCGACTTGACGGCTTGGTTCTGTGTCGTAGCACCAAGGAAAATACAGTCTTGCCCAATCTTTTGTCTTACAGTAAACGATTGTTCGGAGTGATTAATCGTAAACAAGAAAATGAAGCTGTCGATGCCCAAAAAGAAGCATTGAATATTAAATATGCCAATAAAGACCATAAAGTTAAGTACTTAAGTGGAGGAAATCAACAGAAAGTGATCCTAAGTAAGTGGTTGTTGATGGAGCCTGAGATTTTAATTATGGATGAACCAACACGGGGTATCGATGTTGGAGCCAAGAAAGAAATTTACGACATTATCCATGAATTGAGTCTAGAAGACTTGGGAGTCCTGTTAATTTCATCAGAAAATGATGAATTGTTGGGGCTATGTGACCGAATCATCGTCATGCACGATGGAAGTATTGAAAAAGAATTCGCTAGAGAGGAAGCGAATGCCGATGATTTGTTGTTGGCTGCTTTCGGGAGGTTTAAATCATGAAGAGCATATCAGTTAATTCCAAAAAAGACCGACAACTCGAGTCTCTAGGTACAGTATTACAAAAATGGGGTGTATTTATTGGTTTGATTTTACTTATGCTCTTTTTTAGCATAAAATCTCGCCACTTCTTTTCAATTCCCAACTTTTTGAATATTGCAAGACAAACCTCGATCACAGCAATTATTGCAGTTGGGATGACCTATGTAATTATCATAAATGGGATCGATTTAAGTGTTGGCGCTATTGTAGGGCTGGCAGGAGTGCTCTGTGCTGTATTTATAACAAACCTCGGTATGAATCCACTTCTGGCTATTGTGTTGGTACTCGTAGTTAGTGCAGTGATTGGCCTTATTATTGGAGCTACAGTAGCTTACATTAAAATACCACCATTTATTATTACCTTGGCCATGCAGCAGATAGTACGCGGAGTTGCATTTGTTATCACCAGTGGCTATCCTGTGTACCTTAAAAACCCATTGATGAATACAATTGGGCGAGGGTTTTTCCTTGGTATTCCTACCCCAGTCTATATCATGGCTGTTATCTTTATAGCTGGAGGATTCATGCTCCACAGGATGCGGCTGGGACGTTACATTTACGCTGTTGGTGGTAACATTCAAACGGCCCGCTTATCAGGAATCAAAGTTGAACGTGTTATTGTCATTGTCTATATCCTTATTGCAGTTTTCTGTGGTATAAGCGGTGTTATACTCTCTGGAAGGCTCAGTTCTGGGACACCAAATGCCGGAACTGGTTTTGAAATGGATGTCATTGCAGCGACGATTCTTGGAGGGACTAGCTTTGCCGGTGGTGAAGGAACGGTATTTGGAACCCTTATTGGAGCATTGCTCATGGGTGTTTTGAGTAATGGTCTTAATATTATGAACGTTGATCCTTACATTCAAATGATCATCAAAGGATTTGTTATTTTCTTAGCAGTATTCTTGAGCGTAATTAATAGTAGAAAATCGGAGGAAAAATAATGGAATTTACAGTAATTCTTGGCATGGATATGGAAACTGATATTGGCTCATGGAGTTCTGAACAAAAAGGGATTAGAGAGGGTACTCCCTATCTACTTGATTTATTTGAACGAAAAGATATTCCTGCCACTTTTTTCTGGGTAGGAGCTACTGCACAAGAGAATCCCGATATGGTACGAGCTACCGCGCAATCAAACCATGAGGTTGGATTCCACTCACTATATCACGAGACCGTAGGCGATCCTCTTTTTCCTATTCCAGGGGTGTATCCGGTATTGCCTGAGGAATTAGAAAATCGGTTGCGCAAAAACAAGCAAATTGTGTGGGATGCTGCTGGGAAAGAACCAACGAGTTTTAGAGCTCCACGTCTTTTCGGTGGTACCCACCTAGTTAATACCCTTGAAAAGATGGGCGTTGTTTCAGACGCTTCCTATCCTATGTACTTTTATAAAGAGCGTTTGCAACCATATCATCCATCAGCAGACGATTGGACCCAAGAGGGGGATCTCAAGATTATAGAGATACCTAACTTTGCCGACCTTTCTATTGAATCAAACGACCCCTACGGGCGCGATCGGGATCAATGGCCTCTTTTTAGGACCGAAGGTGCTGAGGCACTCATGGTTCATGTCCGTAATTACTTGGCCTACGTTGCTGAGAGGAAAATTGAAAACCCGGTCCTGTGTTTCTATTTTCATCCATGGGAATTTGTCGAAATGCCTCAAGGAGAAATCTATAGCGGAGAAGGGTATGTTCGCCCTGATCCGTTTATTGTGCTAAACTGTGGCGATTATGCCCGAAGACAATTTGAAAAACTCCTCGATGAACTCGAGAAGCTCGGAGGCCAATTTTCGACATGCTTAGAATGTGCAAGGAGGTTCGCATGAGTAAAAACACTACGATTCTTTCATTACATCGCAACATGTTTACTAGAGAAAAGTTACCTTTGTATGCTTTTGGTTCGACTCAGGTTAATTTGTTTGCCTATGCTAGTGGAGTAGAGGCAGTTGAAGTCAAGATAGGCGATGCCAGTTATATATGGCTTCCTTTTCTTGGGAATCAACTCTGGGACTGGACAATCGCAGGAATTTCCCAAAAATTTGATGGCTTTGTCCCTGAACCAGCCTATCACAAAGATTTTTTGGAGAATTATGGGGGATTTTTGATCCATTGTGGGTTAACTGCCATGGGTAATCCTACAAAAGATGATGAACACATTCAGCATGGTGAATTACCAATTGCAGACTTTGACAAAGCTTGGCTGGAAATTGATCCAAATGCAGAATCGTTTCCAATTTTGTTGTGTGGCGAAAAGATATTTCACATCCCATTCGTGGCATCCTATGTATTTAAGCCAAAACTGAGTCTTCATAGCAGTGGCCATTTTGCAATTATGGACGGAGAAATTACTAACATGGCCAAGACTGTTTTTCCCTATATGTATCTCGCCCATATCAATTTTGCTTATCCTAAACATGGTTCTCTCGAATATGGGATAAAAAAAGTTGATGCAAAATCGGTAGAGATCTTAGATGAAGTTATCGATGGCGTTACCGCTAATCCAGCGTTGATGTTAAAATTGGATAAGGCGACTGTCTATGATCCAGAATTAGTGGCAATCATGAACCACGCCAAAGATGCACCCTCCACACTTGAAAACCCCAATCATATGCTCAACATGATGTACACTGCAGATGGGTCAATGTATTGGGTGGCCTTTGATACAAATCCGTTAGATCATACAGTTGTGTGGTTAACCCAGACTCCCGACCGTTCTGCATGTGGATTTACTTTACCAGCAACGGGTGGTCCAACAGGTCTAACCTCGGAGACTAAAAGAGGTACGATTAAATACTTGGATCCAGGTAAAAAAGTTCATTTGCGTTATGCTTTTGGATATTCACAGGATAATTCAACAGAAGATGCTGTGAATGCATGTAAATATTTCACGTGATAATGGAGGAATTAATGAAAAAGCGAATTACTATACCAGAGCAAGAGTACTTTGATCGCATTGCAAAAGCGGCGAAACTCACCGGAGAAGCAGGATTAGATATCCTAATTTCGAATTGTAACGAGGCGGACTATTCGTTCGTCAGGTACTTTACCAACTTTTGGCCTCTCTTTGAGACTGCCGGTGTTGCGATTGCCCCCAATGGCAAAGCAGCTTTGATGGTGGGCCCCGAAAGTCCCAAATTTGCCGCTGACCGCAGCGTCCTTTCCAATATCTTTACCTTATTGGAATATCGTGAATCGGCCGATCCAGCTTATCCTGAGTTCACTCCCTCCACCTTTACCGATGTGTTTAATAAC
>Ga0265293_10003014_pt1 | contig 32247 bp, 28 predicted proteins | sample Munlanlewell138R_FD_192505 | JGI IMG/M metagenome (GOLD analysis project Ga0265293, IMG submission 192505) | Leachate microbial communities from a municipal landfill in Southern Ontario, Canada - Leachate well 138R | ecosystem: Engineered > Solid waste > Landfill > Unclassified | place: Canada... | reverse complement strand
TGCTGGATTCGATGTGTGCTGGATTCGATGCGTCCCGCATCGACAAGGCCAAAGGCCTTGAAAAAGGAGCACCTCCCATGCTCTGCAGGCGAGACGCCTGCAATCCAACAGCTGAGTTCGACCTCTTGCTGGATTCGATGTGTGCTGGATTCGATGCGTCCCGCATCGACAAGGCCAAAGGCCTTGAAAAAGGAGCACCTTCCGTGCTCTGCAGGCGAGACGCCTGCAATCCAACAGCTGAGTTCGACCTCTTGCTGGATTCGATGTGTGCTGGATTCGATGTGTGCTGGATTCGATGCGTCCCGCATCGACAAGGCCAAAGGCCTTGAAAAAGGAGCACCTCCCATGCTCTGCAGGCGAGACGCCTGCAATCCAACAGCTGAGTTCGACCTCTTGCTGGATTCGATGTGTGCTGGATTCGATGCGTCCCGCATCGACAAGGCCAAAGGCCTTGAAAAAGGAGCACCTTCCGTGCTCTGCAGGCGAGACGCCTGCAATCCAACAGCTGAGTTCGACCTCTTGCTGGATTCGATGTGTGCTGGATTCGATGCGTCCCGCATCGACAAGGCCAAAGGCCTTGAAAAAGGAGCACCTCCCATGCTCTGCAGGCGAGACGCCTGCAATCCAGCTTTTGCCACCCAGCTTTCGCTACCGAGATAGAAAGTCAGATTTCTGAATTCAAAGCGCCTAAGTAATTGGCAGCAAATGCATAAACACCGTAAGGCGCTTGAACTACAGAAAAGCTCAGAACTTACTGCTGAAGGCTCTGACTGGGATTTTGCATCTCCCAAATCCTGTCTCTGAGTTCTGCTGCCCTTTCAAAATCCAGATTAGCAGCGGCTTTCTTCATCTCTTTTTGCAAAAGCTCGATGATTTTATTCATGGAATCCAGCTCCAGATACTCGCTGAAATCTATCTTCTTGTCCTGAGCTTCTTTTCCGGTTTCCCCGCGCTCATAGCCCTCAGCGATCGCGGTGGATTGCATGATCTGCTCCACAGTCTTCATAATGCTTTGCGGGGTGATGCCATGCTCCTGATTATACTTCAATTGCTTGCTTCTGCGGCGATTGGTCTCATTGATGGTATATTGTATGGCGTCGGTAATCACATCTGCATAAAAGATCACTTTCCCTTCCACATTTCTGGCTGCACGTCCGGAAATCTGGATCAGCGACCGGGCTGAGCGCAGGAACCCCGTCTTATCCGCATCCAAAATCGCCACCAGGGATACTTCCGGCAAGTCCAGCCCTTCCCGCAAAAGGTTTACTCCCACCAACACGTCATATTCGCCCAAGCGCAATTCCCGGATAATCTTAGCCCGCTCGATGCTATCGATATCGCTATGCAGGTATCTGCTGCGAATTCCACTATTTTGCAGATAAGTGCAAAGGTCTTCCGCCATGCGTTTGGTGAGGGTCATTACCAGCACCTTATGCCCTTTGGCTATACGGGACTTAGCCTGCGAGATGAGGTCATCCACCTGGTTTTTGATGGGCTTGATTTCGATCTGGGGGTCCAAAAGCCCGGTGGGGCGAATTACCTGCTCCACGATCTCGCCGCCGGTTTTATCCAATTCATAGGCCGCTGGAGTGGCAGAGACGAAGATCACCTGATGCAGATATTCTTCAAATTCCTCAAACTGCAAAGGGCGGTTATCAAAAGCGGAAGGCAGGCGGAAGCCATACTCCACCAGATTTTTCTTGCGCGTGTAATCTCCGCCGAACATGGCATGAACCTGCGGGATGGAAGCATGAGATTCATCGATAACAAAGAGAAAATCCTCTGGGAAATAGTCCAAAAGGCAATTTGGCGGCTCTCCCGGCTGGGCTCCGGTGAGATGACGGGTATAATTTTCTATCCCGCTGCAATAGCCCAGCTCCCGCAACATCTCCAGATCAAACATAGTGCGCTGCTTCAGCCTGTCTGCCTCCACATAACGCTGATTGTCCAGATAGTATTTTACCCGCTGTTCCATCTCAGCCTGAATGCTATGCACTGCGGCATTGAGCTTATCCTCACTCATGATAAAGTGAATGGCAGGATATACGGGATATTCTTCTACCCTGCCCAGACTATTATAGGAAATGGGATGCAGCTTTTCCAGATTTACGATCTCATCTCCAAAAAATTCCACTCTGAGGCAGTGTTCTAGATAGGCGGGATAGATATCCACAGTATCACCCCGCACCCTAAATGCTCCCCGTTCAAAAGCGATGTCATTGCGGGAATAGTGCGCTGTGACCAGTTTTTTGAGCAATTCATCCCGGTCCATTTTCATCCCCAATTCCAGGCGGATCAGAGCTTCGCGATACTCCTCCGGCACACCCAGGCCGTAGATGCAGGATACCGAAGCCACTATGATCACATCCCGGCGCTCCATCAGACTCATAGTAGCCCTAAGCCTCAGCTTTTCGATCTGATCGTTTATATCGGAATCTTTTTCTATATAGATATCCTTGCCCGGGATGTATGCTTCAGGTTGATAGTAGTCGTAATAGGAGATGAAATACTCCACTGCATTGTGAGGGAAGAGCTGTTTCAATTCGCCATAAAGCTGAGCGGCGAGGGTCTTATTGTGCGAAAGCACCAGGGTGGGGCGGTTCAATTTTTGGATAGCATTGGCTATAGTAAAGGTCTTCCCGCTACCGGTAACCCCCAAGAGCACCTGAAAGCGTTTCCCTTCCTGCACTCCCTTGACCAGCTCGGCTATAGCTTCAGGCTGGTCTCCGCTGGGAGCATATTCTGTGATCAATTCAAAACTGGACATCATGCCTCCACTTACTTGACATTAAGAAATTCTTCTTGACTGAATTATGCTTTCTTTCAGTTTGGATACCAAGAAAGAGGCAGATATAATTCTGTCGAGAAATAAATTCAGGAGTCCTTCACATGCTTAATAATGATGAATTACAAATCAATTACGAAAACCTGCTAAAACTGGGATATGCCGTGATCGACGTGCGCTTCAAGGATTACGACTTCTGCATCGATAACCACAAACTTGTGATCGGACGTGTGGATTCGGACCGCGACGAGTTTTATCAGGATATGCTAAAGCTTTATACGGGAACGGAATTTAAACCCGGAGAAATCTTTGAAATCTGGACCGAGATCCTGCTGCACAAGATTCGCATGAGCAAAGCTCTCAAGCGTGATATGGCTATCAAAGTAGCGGCCTTGGATTATATCGAGACCATCTATACCCAAAGATGATAGAGCAAAGCCTCTTTTTGATCAAACCAAACGCAGTCATGCGAGGGCATGTGGGTCAGATCATCACTATGCTCGAAGATCAGGGCTTTGCTATAGTAAAGATGAAGCTCTTCCGCTTTGATGAAGAGCTTGCCCGCATTTTTTATGCAGAACACATCGGCAAGGAATTTTATCCCAGATTGCAGCGCTTTATGTGCTCCGGGAATACCGTGGCCCTGCTTTTGGAGCGGGAAAACGCCATTAAAGTCCTGCGCGAACTGATCGGAGATCTATCTCCGGAAAAACGCAAGCCCGGAACCATCCGCGCCCTGTATGGAGATGGCGTTACCGAAAATGGCGCTCACGCTTCGGATAGCCTTGAAAGTGCCAAACGGGAGACTGAAGTAATATTTGGAGCATAAGGACCTGAGCGCTATAAAGCTTAAGGGATTCAGGCCAAATAATCAGACCGCCAGCAGTAACAGCCCTCTTTTGATAAACCCTTTTTAACTCGATTTCGAGTCGAACTTGCGTCGAAAGCTAATTGATCAATAGAGCGAGGGTCAGGATTTTATGAAGTTATAGCCTTTTCATAGCATTCCAATCAAGCGAATTTTACCTGACAATAATGACCAAATATTGAATCTATGAGACATTGAAATAAGATAATAACTTGGAATTGAATCTTTTTTATTGACAGCAGGATAAGCTTTGATTATCTTGTCAAAAAGGATTATAAGGAAAGTCTTTGTATGTTTGAAAAAATTCTGAAACAGCCGATGATGACACGAGTGCTTTACGCTCTTACCCCCATCGCGATCTTTTCAGTTTACCTATTCGGCTTGAGAGTTCTAGCTGTCCTGGCCGTTGCGAATATAGGAGCTTATTTTACCGAGCTGCTTTTTGTACGTAAGAAGAAACCCGGGAAAGTAACCATGGCCGCATTTGTAACGGGCAGTCTGGTAGCCTTGACCTTGCCGCCTACCATTCCTTTGTGGATGTCTTTCCTGTCCGGAGTGATTTCCATCGCTTTTGGCAAGATGGTCTTTGGCGGATTTGGGACAAACGTGTTCAACCCGGCGATATTAGGACGCACCTTCATATATATATCATTCCCAAATCAGATGACTATATCATGGGTAAAACCTTATCTTCTCAGCGACTTTCCGGGAGGTTTGGTGCGTTGGCAGGCAGATAGTGCGATGCGCACCGGAGCCACGATCCTGAACAATTACCGAGCTACCGGTGAGGCTTTGCATGGCTTTGCAGATGCTTTCACGGGCTTTATCCCGGGCTCTGCAGGCGAAACCTCTGCCTTGCTCATCATCCTGGCTGCGGTGTATCTGATTGTCACCAAAACGGCAAAGTGGCAGCCCATGCTTTCTACTTTGATCTTTGTGACTCTGTTCAGCTTCATCTTTTATCCGCAGATGAATCCCCTTTATTTCTTGGTGAGTGGTGGGGCAATGTTTGGCATAGTATTTATGGTTACAGACCCCATCTCCTGTCCCAGAGGCAAATGGGCGATCTGGATTTATGGGCTGTTGATCGGATTTCTCACCGTGTTTATCCGCCGCTATTCTCTTTTTGCGGAAGGCTTTATGTTTGCGCTATTGCTCACCAATGCCTTTATGCCCTTGATAGAATACGGGCTTGAAAAAGTGGGGGTCAAATGAAAGACAGTTTCCTGTACCCCATCATCTTCATGCTGATTATGGTAGTGCTATTTTCTGGCATACTGGCGGTAACTTACCGCTTTAGCGAGGCAAAGATTCAGGATTACCAGACAGATAGCTATCAGAAAATGATACTCAGCACTCTGGCCACCAAGATCGCCGAAATCACGCAGCAAAACCCGCAGGATATCATGGCGGCCTATCCCAAATCTTTTGAGCAATATATATATCAGCTTAATCCTCAAGGTTTTGAGCGTGAAGTATATCAAGCCGTGGTGGATGAAGAGGTGGTGGCATACAGTTTTGAGATCAAAGGCAAAGGCCTGTGGGGGACTATGCGGGCCTTGGTTTCCACTACTCCGGATTTTAGAACTATTCTGGATTTCAACATAGTAAGTCAACAGGAGACTCCCGGTTTGGGTGCGCGCATCGAAGAAGAATGGTTTTTGAGCCAATTTCGGGACCGCATCTTTGTGGTAAATCCAGAATCTGAAGATGATGTAACCCAAAGCTATGAATTCATCTCCGAAGCCCAAACACCGGAGAATGATCGCCAACTCAAGCGTGTGACCGGAGCCACCATCACCTCAGACTCGGTGATAAAAATGCTGCGTGCAGAATTTAACTACATATACTCTTATGTTCGGAGCAATGAACTATGACCAAAAAAGAAATATTCTTCAATGCCACTTTCAAGGACAATTCCATCTGGCGCCAGATTCTGGGCATCTGCTCCGCTCTGGCTGTTACAAACCTCATGCTCAATAGCCTGATTATGGGTTTGGGCGTGATCTTTACCCTGGCTATGGCAAATATGACCATCTCCCTGATCCGGAATTGGACTCCTCGCAGTGTGCGGATGATGTTGCAAGTATTGATTATCGCGTCATACGTGATCATCGTGGATATCTTTCTGAAAGCCAATATGCCTCAGATCAGTAAACAGCTGGGGCCTTATGTGGGCTTGATTATTACAAATTGCATTTTGATGGGGCGGGCGGAAGCTTTTGCCTCGAAGAATAAAGTGCTGGATTCCCTGATTGATGGCATCGGAACCGGAATAGGCTATACCTTGGTTCTGCTTTTGATTTCCCTTGTGCGCGAGCTCTTTGGCTTTGGCAGTGTCTTTGGCTTCAGGGTATTTGGTGACTGGTGGACAGATTGGAGCATCATGGTGATGGCACCCAGTGCTTTCTTCATCCTGGCTATGCTCATCTGGATCGTAAACACATACTATTACAAGGTGAAAGCATAATGGATATTAGCGCATTTGTTCTCTTTTGGGCTGCTATTTTTACCGGCAACATCCTGCTCACATACTTTTTGGGCATGTGCTCCTATCTCTCGGTCTCCCGGGAAATCGAATCCGCCTTTGGGCTGGGAGTGGCCGTATTCTTTGTCCTCGTTGTCACTACCGCTCTGAACTGGGTGGTGTATCACTATATCCTGGTGCCATTTGGCATAGTGTATCTGCAATACATAGTATTTATCATCGTGATCGCTGCCTTTGTACAGTTTCTGGAGCTGCTCATCGAACGCTACACACCGGCGCTATATTACTCTTTGGGTATTTTCTTGCCACTCATCACAGTGAATTGCGCGATCTTGGGAGTTAGCCTCTTTATGATCATTCGGAATTATAATTTTATCCAATCTATAGCCTTTGGGGCCGGCAGTGGAATCGGCTGGCTCCTGGCCATCCTGATGCTGGCTGGCATCCGGCGAAAACTCAAAGAGAAAATGGTGCCCGCTGGCCTGCGTGGAGCTGGAATCAGCCTGATCATCACAGGGATCATGGCGCTGGGCTTTATCGGATTCTCCGGCATAGTTCAGATTCAGTAAGGGGAAATGATGCTGATAAGGATTTTGCAAGATATAGCGTTGATGGGCGGCATCGGGGTGATCCTGGCCCTGATACTGGTACTGGCGCAGCGCTGGCTGAGCAATTACGGAGAAGTAACGATCAATATCAACGGGAAAAGAGACCTGACCGTGACCGGTGGAGAAACCCTATTGACCAGTTTGGGCGACAAACAGATTTTTATCCCTTCGGCCTGCGGAGGCCGCGGAACCTGCGGAGCCTGCAAATGCCAGATTTTGGATGGAGGTGGGCCGATTTTACCCACAGAAAAACCGCTGCTCACCAAACAGGAAATGGGGGATAATGTGCGTCTGGCCTGTCAGGTAAAAGTAAAGAGTGATATCAAAATCCAGATTCCGGATGAGATTTTCAATATCCGTCGCTTCCACAGCGTGATCGAAGAGATATTAGACTATACCTATGACATCAAGGGCGTTACATTCAAGCTTTCCGAGGGGCAAACTATAGATTTTAAGGCTGGGCAATATGTGCAGCTCGAAACTAAACCCTACGGAAAAGTAAAACAAAAAGTGATGCGAGCCTATTCGATCTCCTCCAAACCTGAGATCAAAGACCGCATCCAACTCATCGTACGTCTGGTACCAGAAGGAATCTGCACCACCTGGGTGCACAATCAACTCAAAGTGGGCGATGAAGTAGATTTCACCGGGCCCTATGGAGATTTTTATCTGCGCGATACAGATGCCGATATCATCTTTGTGGCCGGTGGCTCTGGCTCTGCGCCCATCAAATCCATGTTAGAACATCTTAGGGAGGTAGGAACAAAAAGAAAGATGACTTATTTCTTTGGTGCCCGTACCGTAAAGGACCTTTATCTGGAAGAAGAAATGCGGGATTTTGAGGAATATTTCGATGATTTTGAGTATGTGCCTGTGCTATCTCATGCCGATGAAACCGACAATTGGCAAGGAAAGACAGGATTCGTGATGCCATACTTTAAGGAAGCTATCAGAGACCCCAAGAATACGGAAGCTTACCTTTGTGGCAGCCCCGGCATGATCGCCGCTGTCACAAAATCACTGATCAACGATTATGGTATCGCTGAGGAGAAAATCTATTATGACAGCTTTGGGTAAAATATTATGAAAGCTACTCCTACAGACAAGAAAATAACGGCAAGAATGCAACCAGGAGTGATTACATACAGTGGATTTTTGGGCAAAGATACCCGGAATTTTAAACAGATCATTGCGGATGACGAAATGGTGCTGGAAAAATTGGGTAAATCTGCCGAAGAAATCGCCGACCGCCTGGAATACTTCCAGCAAAAGAGTTTTGACGCTTTTCAGGGCTCCACTGTGGTCGATGAAATATATGATGTAAACACAGAAGTGGTAAGAGGATATCTGCCCTGCCCCTTTATGCATCAGGGCGTGTATCGCAAAAGCTACACTACCGTAACCAATACCAAAAGCGGCAAAAGCTTTACCTATTCTGCACTGAATATCCATCTTATCCGTGTACATCATTTCTTCGAAGGCAAAAAATCACACTTCCGCCTCGAACCGCGAGAATTGGTTGCAGAGCTTTTTTGAAAAAATAGTTATTGACTAACTCGGCCTCTCGCCAATCTTGGTATTCTGACTATTTAGATAGTAATCAATGATAATATAAGGAGTTCCAAATGGCGAAGAATAATCGAGGCAAAGAAGTCAAAAAATTGCCGAATCAAGGCCGGGGCGAATGCCCTTCCTGCCACCGGACTGGCGTAAAACTGCTTTATGACGTCAAAATCGGTGACAAGACTATCAAAGTATGCAAAGTCTGTAAAGATATCCCCGCAGACAAGATAACAGTCTAAACAGGCTGTGATAGTTTGGGAGAGTTCGGCTCTCCCTTTCTTTTATCTTGAACATAATGCTCACAGGATAGCAAGCTGATGAGAGCCATCAAAGAGCTGGGACAACACTTTTTGTTAGATGCCGGCATCGCTGCCAGAATCGCTGATCTGGGGCAGATATCCCCCGGGGATAGAATCTGGGAGATCGGCCCGGGACACGGCATCCTTACACATGAAATCCTGAGTCGGGGCGCAGCTTTGGAAGCTTTTGAGCTGGACTCCCGTCTGGCTAAACCCCTGAGTGAGAAATTCTCCGAAGGCATGCAGCTGAAGATCATCGATATCCTGAAGCTGGATTGGGATGCACAAATCGCCGCGGGCAGCCAGCCTTTGAAGCTCATCGCCAATATCCCCTATCAGATCACCTCTCCGCTTTTGTATCGCCTGGAGAAGCACCACGAAAGCTTTTCCCGCATTGTGATGATGATCCAGAAGGAGGTGGCAGAACGCCTTAGTGCCAGTCCGGGAGGGAAAAACTACGGACCGCTTACCCTGAGACTGGCTCTGAAATACGACATTCACTCTGCTTTTATGGTGGGAAAAGAGTATTTTGAGCCCGTGCCTAAGGTGGATTCTATGGTGATTTCTATGACGCCACGCCAGTATCCTCCCGAAATCAAATACCCAGCTCTGTTTCACGCTCTGATCATCGCAGCCTTTGCGCACCGACGTAAGACTCTGAGAAACAACCTCTTGCCCATGATCGGTAAAGATAAGATGCAAAGGCTGGAAAATCTAAGCACAATGGATTTTGGACTAAGGGCCCAGACTCTCAGTGAAAAAGACTTCATTTGCCTTAGCGATCTTATTGCTCAGCTGTAGCAGCAGCCTGTTTGCCCAGAGCCGGGACATAGAGTTTTATCTCTATAACAGCGATAATATCCGCCTGCTGGAATCAAGCCTGAGCTATCAAACCAGCCCCACAAAGCATAGCACTATGAATGTCATCGGCCAAAGCTCCTGGGAACAGCGTCTGAACTTCAATCAGCAAACCCGTCGTTCCCTCTTGGGCAGCAGATATTCCTATCATAAATACCGCCTTATGCACGGACTGGTTTTGGATTACGAATCATATTTTGATGCCAGCGATCTGGACCCTACCGCTTATATAAATAAAAACGGTAATCTCGGCTATCAGCTGCATTGGGCTGTAGCCGACAGTCTCTTTCTGAGTTTGCAGGCACATGGCCTCATCCGCAATGAACAGGATCGCTATCTGGTGGGTAACTATCTGAAAAGTGATGGATATCAGCTGCTGTCCGATGCTTCTTACAGCTATGGCAGCGAACTGCTTACCCTGGGGATCAGCGGCAATCTGGATAAGAAACTGATGGATTGGGAAGCCTATGAAAGCGCTTCCGCCACTGCCATGATGCGCTGGATACTCCCTCAGGTATATTGGGATAATAGCTTTAGCATCAGCCACAAGGAAGAAGATATCTACAATCTCTTTACCGATGAAGCAAAGCAGAACAGCGTTTACTACAAACAGGATACCCAGAGCCGGAACATCATGAATCTGAATAGCCAGCTGGATATTACGCCCCATGAACTGCTGGAATTTAGCATCAGCGAATATTACTCCGAGCGCAGAACAAGGCTGGATAACAATATTGTGCGCAATAACGGAGAATTTTACAACGACCTGCAGCTAAAGTTTGCTTACTTTGTTCACCCCCGGATTACGCTAAGCACTCAAGCTGCACATCAGCTTGCCATCAAGGATTTTAGCTATGCCCAAAATACCCGGCATATAGAAAACCGCATCCTGGGCGCTACCGCAGCCTGGGAATATAGCGAGCAGGATTCCCTGATCACTTCCCTGGGCATCAATCTGCAGCGCACATACTTCCCCCGGCAGGACAACCGCTGGGACAACGATCTTCGAACGCGCAATTTCCGCCTGGGTTGGAAGCACTATTTCAAGGAGTATATCCGCCTCGGAAGCTGGTTTGTCTATTCCCTGCGTGAAGATGTGTATCTGGATTCCCTGCTTTCGGCAAACAACCACAGCCTGGAAAGCTTTAGCTTCCTGCCTGAGATAGATATCCTGCTGGGAGATCGGGTGGCTTTTCGTCAAAGCTATCAGATTCGTGCCGATTACACGGATTACTATTATCAAACCCAACGCATCAACAAGCTATATCGTCAGGTGGGATACCGCTACAATCTTATCTTTGACAGCTATCCCTACCTTGCCCGCAGCGGGGATGAGAAATGGCTGCGCTTGCCTTATCGGCGTAATCGTGGCTCTGCCTTCCTGATCGATGTCGGCTATGCTTATGAAGAAAACCAATATGCAGACCAGGCTGGAAATTACTATAATATCAAAACCAAAAACCGCAAGCACCTGGCCAGTTTGAACCTCAAACACGATATAGACGACTTTTACTATAGCCTGAGCCCTCAATACTCTTGGGGCACCTGGAATGAATACAGTTTGGTAGCCGGTGCAAGCTGGAATTTCAATCATGGCTCTTATCTGGAACTGACTCTCTCGCCTGTATCTGAAGACCTTCGTGAGATAGATTGGCGCAGCTCTGTGAATCTCAGCCTCAGGTTTTGATTGACAAAATATGACAGTCCGAATGTATTGGTCTTGCCAGGTGTGGCCAATGTCTGAATGTGAACCATGTCAGATCGGGAACGAAGCAGCATTAAGCAATCTCAGGCATGTGTGCTTCCACCTGGCATTTTTATGCTTTCGGCTGGGAAATTGCACCCCAATGTATAAAAACACTCCGCCTGCACTACAGCAGGCTATATAAAGAGGATTTTCGATGAAGAAGCTCATTTTTTGTTTAGCCTTGGTCTTGCTTGCCAGGCTCGCACTTGCTTATCCGCTCATGATTCAAAGCTGGGACCTGGCGCAGGATGTCAATACTATCAACGCCCTGAATCTAAGCATAGACACCGTAAACCGCCTCACCGGAAGCATCATAGTGGATGTAAGAGGAGAGCAGGAAGAAGATTTGCTCTTGCAGCACGGTTTTGCCGCTACCAGAATCCCGGATCAGGCCAGAGAGTATTACGAACACCTGATAGCCACCACCCTGGGTAGTGACAATCCTTTGAACGCATACTACAGCCTGGCAGAGCTTCATAGCTTCCTGCAAGATATTCAGGATACATATCCCGATCTCTGCCAGCTCATTCAATACGGCAGCTCCGTACAAAACCGTCCGCTATACGCTTTGAAGATATCCGATAACGTAAGCCAAAATGAAGCCGAACCAGAGGTGAAGCTCGTGGCCAATATCCATGGTGACGAGCCTATAGGGTATGACATGATGATTCGCACTATAGAGCTGCTCACCTCAGATTATGGCCTTGATCCCCGCATCACAGACATAGTGAATAACACCGAACTGTGGATAATCCCCATGATGAATCCTGATGGCTATGCCAATGGGATTCGCTATAACGCTGCAGGGGTCGATCTGAACCGCAATTTCCCCATGCCTAATGGCATCAACAATCCGGATGGTAATCCTCACGCTCCGGAGAATCTGGCTATGATGGATTTTAGCAATCAGCACAATTTCGTTTGCGGCCTCAGCTTTCACAGTGGCTCTTTGGTGATGAACTATCCCTGGGATTACACTTACGCTCTGGCTCCGGATAATGAACTGCTGATAGATCTGTCTCTGAGCTATTCCCAACACAATCTCCCCATGTATAACAGCCATGAATTTGACCAGGGCATCACAAATGGCGCCGCCTGGTATGTGATCACCGGCTCTATGCAGGATTGGAACTATGCTTTTACAAATAACATCGAGCTTACCGCAGAGCTTTCCTATATCAAATGGCCTCATGCCTCCACTCTGGATAACTATTGGGCAAACAATCAGGAATCTATCCTGTCCTTCATCGAATATGCCCAAAATGGCCTCAAAGGCTCGGTGGCGGATGAGCAGGGCAATCCCATCGCTGCCACCATCACAGTGCAAGACAATGATAAGGTTATCAAAAACGATCCCGCAGTGGGAGACTATCATCGCCTGCTCCTGCCCGGAGAATATCTGGTAACGGCCAGTGCGGATACCTTCATCTCTCAGACTGCCCAGATCACGGTGCCTGCGCACGGTCACATTGTTCATGATTTCACCCTGGAAAGCGCTTTGCCTGCCGCGGATGACAGCATCCCATCCCTGCCGCTCTCCCTGAAGCAAAACTACCCCAATCCCTTCAATCCCAAGACCATGATCTTTTTTTATCTGCCCGAAAACCAGGCAGCCTCGCTGAAAATCTACAACCTCAAAGGCCAGCAGATCAAGAGCCTGATTGACGCCAAACTTGCTGCCGGGGAATACTCCTACAGCTGGGATGGCCAGGATGAAGATGGAAAGCACGTTAGCACAGGCATCTACCTATATCGCCTGCAAACTCCCCAGCAGGATATCACCCGTAAAATGGTGCTCAGTAAATGAAGAAAAGCCTTGTTATCTTCACCCTGATCTGTGCAAGCCTGCTGCTGAGTGCCTGCAAGAAGGAGAGCAGCACGGATACCCCCAAGGACAAATACGCTTTCAGAAAAGACGGAACCCTGCAGTTTCACAGCCCTGAAGGAGAGCTGAAGGCCGAATTTGACATAGAGATCGTGCAAAAGGATGAGGAGATCATGCGTGGCCTGAAATTCCGCGATAAAATGCAGGATAATCAAGGGATGCTCTTCATCTTTGAACATATAGACTTCCATTCCTTCTGGATGCAGGATACCTATCTCAGCCTGGATATGATCTTTATCGATCACAACTATGAAGTTATCCACATAGAAAAGAACACCACGCCCTTCAGTGAAGAGCAGATCTTCCCGCCCAAAGCCAACAAATATGTGCTTGAGCTTTTGGCCACAAGTGCTGAAAAGAATAATATACAAGAAAAGGATAAAGTCTCATGGCAAGTTCTCGAAAACTGATCTTCCCTCTTTTGATAATGCTGACCCTCTTTGCCTGCAAAGGCAAGCCGGAAGCCGAAACCCCATCTCCCCAGCTCCAGACCTATCAGGAAAGCCCTGAAACGCTAGAACCAGAGCCGGAGCCAACCAAACTCACTGCCCTGCAAAGCTATGAATACAACTGGAGCCAGAGCGATGACATGCCTGATGTGGTGATTATCATCGATGATTTTGGCAATAGTGCCGGACAGCTTTTGGAGGATTTTGCCGATCTGCCTTCCGAGTATGTATTTGCAGTCCTGCCAGACCTTGCTCACACCCAAGCCGCAGCAAATCTAGCCACCCGTAAGGGCCATGAAGTGATCATCCATATTCCCATGGAAGCAGAAAACAGCAAGGTCAGCCCCGGCAAGAAGTATATTTCCAAAGACATGGCTGAAGATGATATCAAAGCCATCCTGGATGATTTTGCCAGGCAGATGCCTATGGCTATCGCTGCCAATAACCACATGGGCAGCGCCACCACCGCCAGCCTAAAGACCATGAACAAAGTACTCAGCCACTTATCAAAGAAAGACCTCTTCTTCATAGATAGCGCCACCACCTCCAAAAGCGCAGTATATACGGCTGCCCTGCAGCAGGGGGTATTCACTGCCCGCCGCGATATCTTCCTGGATGTACCGGATGTAAGCGAGCAAAGCCTGGCCAAAAAGATTCAGGACTTGGGCAAATATAAGGGCAGAAAAGAGCCGGTTATCATTATTACGCACTGTCATAATAGAGAAAAGCTTGAAGGTTTGCAGAAATTTATCACTCAGATCGAAGCCATGGGAATCCGGATAGTTTCGCTGCGGGATGCATTCTCCAAAGCGATATCCTGACTGCCTTGAAGCCCTTACAGATCAAGATGAAAAGAGCATGGTTTGAGTGCCAAGGCATAGCCCTGCGTAGCATGTCTTCCACAAAATCCTTTTGCAGGCTCCGATTTTACTTGACAGGATACACAGCGCTTTGATAATTGCAACAAAGAGATTTAGTATGAAAAAGAGATTAACGCTACTCACATTGTTCGCAAGCCTGTTTATCATGGCTTGGGGGCTCTCTATATCCGAAATTCAATACACTACTTTCCCCGGTAGTGACAATACATATCCCTCCCGTTACGCTGGCAAAGCAGTCAGCACGGAAGGCATCGTGGTCGCAACAGCCTACAAATCCAGTGGGTTTTTTATCTCCGAATCTGTCTGCGGGCCCTACAGCGGACTTTTGGTGTATTCTCCCCAAAGTCAGGTGCAGATTGGGGATCGCATCCGCATCAGCGGGACAGTTCGGGAAACCTTTGGTATGACCACCCTTCAGGATATCACTGCACTCAGCATTGTCGAACGAGATCATCCTTTGCCGCATCCCGTAAATCTGACCACCGCCCAGCTCACCAGGGCCGTGGAAGCTGAAGCCTATGAAGGAGTCTATGCCAGAGTGCTCTCGGTGAGCAGCGCATCTCGCTCACGTAGTAACAGCCGTTTCATGATCAACGATGGCACCGGTATGTGTGCTGTGCTTCTGGGCAGTTTTGCCCATAGTGCTCCTGCCAGCAGCAAGAATATAGCTACCCAATTTTCCAGTATCACCGGCATTGTGGCTTTCAGTTTCGGCGAATTTTCCCTAAACCCCATAACAAATTCAGACATTGTAGTCAACCAGCCGCTATCCGTAAAAAGCCGCAGCTGGGGTAGAATCAAATCCATCTATAAGTAAAACGAGGTTAAAAGATGAAAAAATTTTGGAAAACAATACTCTTATTAGGCGGAACAGCTGTTGCCGCACATTTCGGTCTGAAAGCTTACCGTCGCATCAATGGTATCGTAAAACTTGCAAAATCTCTGCCGGAATTTCTGGCAAATGTCTATGGTGAAACTCCGCAGCTTAACCTTAATCAAGGCATAGGCCACATCACCATCAAGATCGGGTTTAGCCAGGAAATCCTGGATAAACACGATGACATCGAAAATACTGTCCGTGAATATATCGACGACTTTTACCCTGAAGTAGCCAAGTGCTCTGTGGAAGTAGATCTCCACGTCAAAGGCGAAGAAGGCGAAGATGAATCTGAGCTGGATGAAGCCTATGAAGAACCCAAGCAGAAGACTGAAGACGTCCTTGATCCCGAGGATAAATAGCTTTATTTTTCTGATCTGATGCCCATTTTAGGTGAAGCTCCCCGCTTCACCTTTTTCTTTTCAACTTTTTATGGCTTTCAAAGGCCAAGCCACTTATATTCTCTATAAATAAGATAATATCCAGGAGGATACCCATGAAAGTAGTACACTATGATAAAGTGGAACTTGAAGATGTAAATATTGAAGGCGCTAAAGGCGCTAAGATACGTTGGTTGATCGCTCAAAAAGATGGCGCTCCTAATTTCGCAATGCGGATGTTCGAAGTGGAACCCGGCGGTCACACTCCCTTTCACGAACATGAATGGGAACATGAGATGTATATACTCTATGGCAAAGGCGCAGTAGTAACCGAACGCGGCGATATCCCCTTTGGCGTAAATGATGTCCTGTATATAGATCCCAAAATGAAACACTCATTCAAAAATACCGGCGAAGATACCCTCAGATTTCTTTGCCTGGTCCCTCATAAACAGCCAGAAACCAAGAAAAGCATGAATCCCTTTGCCGATGAAGAAGCCAACGACTGTTAAGGAAGCTTCATGAATAAAACCAATAAAGAATATCTATACAAGCTACTCAAGGTGGCCTCTCCTTCCGGTTTTGAGACCCAGGCTCAGGAAATCACCCGCAACTATCTCAAAGGCAGCTGTGACGATATCTCCAGCGATATAAACGGTAACCTAATCGCCTTCAAACGCGGTAGCGGAGAAATAAAAGTAATGTTGGTGGGGCATGCCGATGAAGTCGGTTTCATGATAAACCACATCGATGATAATGGCTATCTGTATGTGAAGTCTCTGGGCGGGTTCGACGTGAATCTCTTGCCCGGCCTGAGGCTGGATATCCATCACGAAGGAAAAGTGGTGCGTGGCATCATCGGCAAAAATCCCCCGCACATGTCCCGCGGGGATACAGACACGCCCAAGCTTAAGATGGAAGATATCTGGATCGACATCGGTGCCAAAGACAAAGATGATGCTCTAAAAAAAGTCTCCATCGGTGATCCCATCACCTTCCGTAGTGAGATAGAAGAGCTCTCGGATGATATCATCGTCAGCAAGGCCACCGATAACAAGGTGGGAGTCTATGTGGCGGCAGCCGTGATGAAGGCCCTGGCCAAGACACCGCTGGTGGCAAATTACTATGCCGTGGCCTCCGTGGGCGAAGAAACTACCATGAAAGGGGCACAAACCAGCTCTTACAAAATTGAGCCCGATATCGCCATCGCGGTGGATGTGACCTTTAGCTCGGATACCCCCGGGGTGGATAAACGCAAGTTTGGCGATGTCAGCCTGGGCAAAGGCCCGGTTCTCGCCTTGGGTGCTGCAGTGCATCCCAGGCTCAACCAAGATTTGCAAGACCTAGCCAAAAAGCATAAAATCCCGCTCCAGTTAGAAATCGCCCCCGGCCGCACCGGTACGGATGCCGATGCCATCCACGCCCAAAGAAGCGGCGTGGCCACGGTCGTTTTGAGCATCCCCAATCGCTATATGCACTCTCCCAATGAGATCATAAACCTAAACGATCTGGAAAATGCCGTAAAGCTGCTCACCGAGTTCGTCAAAACCATCGATGATAAAACGGATCTGAGCAGGTAAAGAAAGCCTTTTCCCAGATAGATAAGGGCTGAGCACAGGAGAAAGCCTTTGAGCTTTCTCCTCTTAGCCACAAACTGCTATGCAGGATCATAAGTCCCGCGGCTTTTTTGCCCTGGACTCGATTTTAACGAAGGTTCGACTCGAGTTAAAGACAAGTGAAAAGCGAATCAGCTGCAGAAGCAAGGCATGATCTTGTGCCTGGCCTGCCTCATTTTTCGCTATACTGTGATGAGGAATGCTTTCCCTTGATCCCTAATGCCTGGTAGTGAAAGACATAGAAGCTATTTCCAGCGATACTTGCCCAAGCTGCCCCGAATGGCGTAATAGATGAATTGCAGGGGAAAGACAAATATCTGCGGGAAGTACAGAATGCCGATATGAGTCTTGTGAGCCATGGCCAGATGGGATTGGCTGAGATACAGCTCGGTAAAAAATTTGGCAAAAACCATGCTCAGCAGCAAGATATCCCCACTCCCGGTAAACAGCCTGATCAAGGCCACATAAAACGCTGCAAAATAGACAAATATAAAGACGGAAAGAGTCTTTATGTAGGGCGGGTGATAGCGGAATTTCGAAGCGCGCCGAATGTTTTTATGATACAGTTTCAACAGGTTCTTGCCTTCATAGCAATCAACCTGCATCAATGGAGCAGGATTGTAAACCGCTTTACGGATATAGGGCATCATCTTGATCAAGAGCAGATCATCGTCCCCGCTGGCGATATTACTGATGCCTTCGAAACCGCCTGCTTTATTAAAGAGAGATTTTCGATAAATCATATTGCAGGCAGAGGCAGTGATGGGTTTTTTCCAGCCCAATCCCGCCGCAGCCAAAGCATAGTAAATACTGCGCTCAAAATTGATGAGCCGAAGATCGGTATCCCCCACATAGCGATAGATCGTGGAATAGCCCAAAATATAGTCCAGATCCGGCCTCATCACGCGAGTAATTCCCAGCAGCCACGTGGGCGAAAGCTGGCAATCCGCATCCGTAAATGCCAATACATCATACTGTGCGGCCTCTATCCCCTTCTGCAAGGCGGCTTTTTTGCCGATATAACCGGGAATGCTGTCCTGCCAATCGATGACCTTGATCCCGAATTGACCCTCCCAATTCCTTAATATCTTCAGGCTATCGTCGGTGGAATGGTCATTTACGATAATCACTTCATAATCTGCATCGATGCTCTCCAGCTGAGCTAAAGATGTCAGCAAACCGGGCAGATTGTGGGCTTCATTTTTGGCGGCAATGATCACCGAGATGGGCTCCGGCTCGGAAGGCACATTGGTATCCTGAGGCAGGCTACGTCTCAGCCCTATTTTCACCCAGATCAGAAAGTACAAATAAGCCAGGCTCAGGACGGCAAAGATAATACTAAAGATCAGACCAACCTCGCTTCAGTTTCGTCTATAAAACTTGCCAATTCAGGGTTTTCTTTTTTAAGATCGTCTATGGTTTTGCGTACAATATCTACTTTGGTAGGGGCTTCACCTTGCTCCAATTCCAGATTGATATGAAGAGGCTGGCCAAATACATCTTCAAGTATCTCTTCGATGCGCTCCAGATTGTTTTTGAGCATGCCGATATCGGTCTGGGTCTTGAGCTTGAGGTTCATCGCATTAGCGCTGAGATTGATCAGCTCTGCATTCTGAAATGCCAAACCGGCGACTTTGCTGATCTTCTTGATCCTGCTGGCCAGTGCATCCCAATTTTGACGCAGAGCATCTTCGCTAAGCTCAAGCTTCTTGATTTCGGGCTGCTCATGAGTCTTGGAATGGCGCAAAGGGGCTTTGGCAGTGGAGCTATCAGCAGCTTTATCTGCCAGCGGGGAAGCCTTATCCCCATGGCGGATGCCGGTGGGGGTATCAGCGGATTTACCTGGCATCGGAGCGGCCATCATCCCAGGGCTGAAGCCGGTGGATTTCAGGCTCGCAATCAGCTCGCTGATCTCATTGATCTCATCCAGACGTGAGAGCTTGATCATCATCGCTTCTATAAGCAAATAGGGGTTGTTGCTGAGCCGGATGTCGGTCTTGGTCTGCATGAGTTGGCTCATGATGTAAAGCAGATCGTTTTGGCTGAAGCTCTGGGCTACTTCCTCAAAAAGCGGCATCTCATCAGGGCTGATATCTTTGATCTTGATGCCCAATTTGCTAAGCAGCACTACTCTGAGATACTCCAGCATATTGCCGATAAACTCTTGCAGGTCTGTGCCTTCTTCAAATATATTGTGCAGTTCTATGATCAGATTCTGGCTGTCGTGCGCTTTGATCATTTGCATAAAATCGTGATAAACCTGATTTGGAATCATGCCAAAGATCTGCCGCACCTGCTCTATAGAAATATCCTCGGCACAATAGCTGATGGTCTGATCCATCAAAGATAAAGCATCACGCAATCCCCCATCGGCCTTACGGGCGATGAGATACATGGATTCATCATCCATTTTGATGCCTTCCTGCTCGCATAAATCTCTCAGTCTGGCCACTATCGCATCTACTGGAATGCGCTTGAAATCGTATCTTTGGCAACGGGAGATGATGGTGGGCAGCACCTTATGAGGCTCCGTAGTCGCAAAGATGAAGATCACGTTTTCCGGGGGTTCTTCCAGAGTCTTGAGCAAAGCATTAAACGCGTTTTTGGAGAGCATGTGCACTTCGTCTATGATATAAATCTTGTATTTGGCACCGCTGGCGGCATAGAGCAATTCGCGCTGCAATTCACGAATATCGTCCACACCGGTATTGCTGGCACCGTCAATCTCGATCACATCCGGGGATACCCCGCTGGTGATCTCCACACAATTCGTACACTTGTTACAGGGCTGAGTGGTAGGCCCTTGTTCACAATTCAGGCTTTTGGCCATGATCCGCGCCAGAGAGGTCTTCCCCACGCCGCGGGGTCCTGAGAATAAATAGGCATGGGCGATCCTTCCGGACGCGATGGCGCTCTGCAGGATCTTGGTCACATGATCCTGCGCATAAACTTCCGCGAAGTTTTGCGGCCTGTATTTGCGTGCGAGTACAATGTAGCTCATACTACCTCCAAAAGACATAGTTTTGAGCTTGCGGATTTAGGCAAGCATTTTCTGCTGGACAGAATACCGCTGTGTGCAAGACTTTGACCCGATGAGAAAATAAAAGGTCCCATAAAGGAGGATTTTTACATGAAATTAGAAGGAAAAGTGGTAATCGCTCAAGGCGGAGGACCCACTGCAGTGATCAATCAATCCCTGGTTGGAGCAGCCCTGGAAGCCCGTAAGTTTGCTCAGGTAACGCGGGTCTATGGCGCTCTGCACGGGGTGCATGGCATAGTAAATGAAGATTTTATAGACCTAACCCAGGAAACCACTCATAATCTCGAACAAGTGGCAAATACACCCTCCAGCGCTCTGCTTTCCACCCGGGTCAAACCGGATCAAGCCTATTGCAAAGAGATCTTTAAAGTGCTCAAAGCTCATGAAGTGCGCTATTTCTTCTATATAGGTGGAAACGACTCTTCGGATACGGTGAGAATAGTGAATGAAGAGGCCGAGAAAGCTGAATATGAATTCCGCGCTATTCATATTCCCAAGACTATAGACAACGACCTGGTGCTGAGCGATCATACTCCCGGATACGGCTCTGCTGCCCGCTTTGTGGCTTCTGCCTTTGCCGGAGTAAATCTGGACAATCGGGCTCTGCCAGGAGTGTATATAGGAGTGGTAATGGGGCGTCATGCCGGATTCCTGGCCGCAGCATCAGCATTGGGACAGAAGTATCCCGATGATGGGCCGCATCTGATCTATGTGCCGGAACGCTCTTTCAGCAAAGATAAATTCGTCAAAGACGTGCAAAAGGTCTATGATCTATACGGTCGCTGCGTGGTAGCTGTGTCTGAAGGAATTATGGATGCAGACGGCACTCCTGTGATCACTAAGTTGACCAAACATGTGGAGCACGATGCGCATGGCAACGTCCAGCTTTCCGGAACCGGCATGCTGGGCGATAAGCTCTGTGACCTGATCCGCGAAAGAACCAAGATCAAGCGTGTGCGCAGCGATACCTTTGGTTATCTGCAACGTTCATTTTTGGGCTGCGTATCTGATGTGGATCAGCGGGAAGCCCGGGAAGTGGGCGAACGGGCTGCGCATTTTGCCATCTGGTACAATCTGGATGGATCTATCTCCATTCAGCGCACCGGTTACTATTCCGTTGATTACCGTTTGGAAAAACTGGAGGATGTGGCGAGAAAGACCCGCCTGATGCCCGATAACTACATCAATGCAGAAGGCAATGGCGTAACCGATGATTTCCGTTACTATCTGCGTCCGCTTTTGGGTTCAGGTTACCCGGCTTCGCATAGATTGCGCGCACCTAAGGTGCGGAAAGTGCTTAGTTCAGACAGCTAATAACAGCTATCTTTATATAGAAAGCGTAGGCCTTAGGGTTTACGCTTTTTTCTGCTTCGCAAAATGCACATAGCGAGAGCGCCCAGACAGAGTCCTTCGGTTTCCTGTTTGACCTGATTTTCGCTAAACAGGATATCTCCACAGGCATCAATAACCTTGTCCCGCCGGCTGAGATTGATGGCGCAGATCAAGCTCTCAGCATCGTTGTAGCGGCGATACAGGATCAGCTCCCGGGGGGATTGCTCAAAGCTAAATTCAGCTTCGTAAAGCAGGCTTTCCTCTCTGCGCAGACCCACCAGCCGTATGTAGAAATCCCGCAAGTTCCGGGCTGAATCATCCTCTTCCCATTTCCAATTGAAAGGACGGCGGTTATCCGGGTCCCTGCCGCCGCGCATGCCTATCTCATCTCCGTAATAGATATGGGGAATGCCCACAAAGGTCATTTGGAAAAACACCGCCTGTTTCAGCTTGTGCATCTTCCCCTTGGCCAGATGCATGATTCTTTGGGTATCGTGACTGCCCAGAAGGTTCATCATCACCTGGGTGGCATGTTGGGGATAAGCGGCCAGACCTTGCTCGATTTGCCTGGTGAAATTCTGTTTGGACATCAGGTTTTGAATGAAGAATTCCAGCACCGGATTCTTGAAATAAGCGTAATTCATCACGGAATCAAAGTAGCGCTCGGATATCCAGGCAGAGGCGTTGTTCCAGATTTCGCCCACCAGCCATGCCTCCGGTTTCAGCTGCTTGATCCGCTGGCGAAATAGCTGCCAAAACCACCAGGGCACTTCATCCGGCACATCCAGGCGAAAGCCATCTATCCCGATTTCGGATATCCACCAGGAGCTGGCCTCCAATACGTGGTTTACCAGCTCCCAATTCACCTGCGCATTGGCAATGTCGCGGATATAATTCTCATAAGGATGCTGGCGGGAAAGGTCGTAATTTAGATCTGGCATATCCTTGATTCCCCACCAGGATTGATAGTAATCTCGAGGCTTAAAGTCTTCCGGCAGAGGGTCTGGCAGGGGCCATTTATACCAGTCATACCAATGCCAGTAGGCTGATTTGTCGCCCTTTTCCACAGTATCCCGGAAGGCCCAAAAGCTCTCTCCGCTGTGATTGAAGGCCACATCCAGGATCACTCTGATTCCTCTTTTGTGCAAGAGATCGATCAATTCTTTCAGCTCTTCCTCGCTGCCAAAATGGGGGTCCACTTTCATGAAATCCGCAGCATCGTACTTATGATTTGACTTCGCCTCCCACAAGGGATTGAAGTAGATCAGATTGATGCCCAGGCTGCACAGGTAATCCAGCTTTTGCTTTACCCCGGCGATATCACCCCCGAAAAAGCTCCACCAATCCGGCATACCTTCCGGCAGATATGGGCTTTGCTTCAGATGCCCGATATCATACCAATCCTCCACAAAATGGAAATACTCCTTATTGGCGGGAAGATACTCACCCTCAGCGGGTTTGTCCCGGCTGCCCTTGTAGTAGTCTTCCGAAAAGTCCTGATCGTTGCTTTTGTCACCATTATAAAAGCGATCCATAAAGATCTGATAGACCACGCTGGATTTTAGCCAGCCGGGAATCTGGAAAACGGGATAGGAGGCGGGGTCCACCACGATGAGCGGCAGCTGAGGTGGCTTGGGGACAAAGCCTTGCAGATTCAGATACACCAGCTTGTCTTTATGCTGAATCTGCACATAAAACTTTTGGGCCGTCTTCAGCTTCATAGTGCGATGCCAGACCATCTGTCCCGCACTGCAACCCAGAGGGTAAAGCTGAATACTGTGATCCGAGAAATGCAGACTTACCTTATCCGCAAAATCCGGATACCAGCTAAAGCGCAGCTCCAGAGTGTCCTGGCTGGGACGGTGGCAATTGATAAAGGAGCGCGCATCCAGCTTTGCAGCCATCTCTAAGGCTTCCTGCCAGGTCTTTGGGGAACTGTCTTCCTGCACTATGATGAGGGAGTTTTCTCCCCCAAAGGGATCGCTTTCGGTCAGACTATTGGCAGGGTCTGTCTTCCACACTCCATCCACGATGTATTTATAGCGATAGCGGCCGGGTTTAAGATCAAAATCTATCAGATATAGCCCGCCGAAATCCTGCAGAGAGAGTATCTTCCAATGCGTAAAATCTCCCGCGATGCCCACTTCATATTGCCCTGCGGTAAGAGCCTGATAGGTAAATCTTACGTGCATAGCTTTATCCCTTTTTGCTGGTTTTACGTAGCTTTTTCTTAGCTTTAGGCTCTTTTAGATAGCCGATTTCCCGTTCATAGTGCATTTTGAGAAACTCACCTGTAGCGCTGGTCTTGCACTTGATGATGTCTTCAGGGCTACCGGTAGCCAGGACGTAGCCTCCCTTGGCTCCCCCTTCCGGGCCCAGGTCTATCACCCAATCTGCAGACTTGATCACATCCAGATTATGCTCGATCACCACCACTGTATTGCCCATGGCCACCAGCTTTTTGAGCACCTTCAGCAGTTTGTTGATATCATCAAAATGCAGCCCCGTGGTAGGTTCATCCAAAAGGTAAAGAGTGCTACCTGTGGAAGGACGGCTGAGTTCCCGGGATAGCTTGATTCTCTGAGCCTCGCCTCCGGAAAGCGTGGTAGAAGGTTGCCCGAGTTTCATATAATCCAGTCCCACGTCGAGCAAAGTCTTGAGTTTCTTGCGGATGGAAGGGATGGCATCAAAGAATTCGATGGCTTCCTGCACGTCCATATCCAGCACCTCGGCAATGTTCATCCCCTTATAGCGAATGTTTAAGGTCTCCTGATTGTAGCGCCTGCCTTTGCACACCTCGCAGGTCACATAGATATCGGCCATAAAGTGCATTTCGATCTGCCGGACTCCGGCGCCCTGACAGGCTTCACAGCGGCCGCCCTTGACGTTGAAGGAAAAGCGTCCCGGTTTGTAACCCCGCATCTTGGAGGCTGGCAATTCAGCAAAGAGATTGCGGATGGTGTCAAAAAGCTTGATATAGGTACAGGGATTGCTGCGGGGGGTGCGTCCGATGGGCTGTTGATCTATATTGATCACTTTGTCAATGTGCTCCAGTCCGATAATCTCATCCACCTTGCCCACCTTCTGGGTCGCGCGGAAGAAGTGATTGCTTAAGTAAGGCGACAAGGTCTGATTTAGCAAAGAGCTCTTTCCGCTGCCCGATACCCCTGTGATGCAAACAAATAAGCCGAGGGGAATCTCGACATCGATGTTCTTTAGATTGTTCTGCTGGGCGCCTTTGATGCACAGCTTACGCGCATCCACTTTGATACGCTTGGCGGGGATGGGGATGCACATGCGCCCCGCCAGATAGGCTCCTGTGAGCGATTCCGGAGTATTTACAATCTCTTCAAGATTGCCTTGCGCCACGATCTTGCCACCATAGATACCTGCTCTGGGTCCAAAATCCACGATCTGATCTGCGCTGCGGATGGTATCCTCGTCATGCTCCACCACGATCACAGAATTGCCCAAATCCCTGAGCTGCTGAAGCATACCCACCAGCTTGAAATTATCTCTCTGATGCAGGCCGATGGAAGGCTCATCCAGGATATACATCACTCCTACTAATTGCGAGCCGATCTGACTGGCCAGCCGAATGCGCTGAGATTCTCCCCCGGACAGAGTGGGAGAACGCCGATCCAGAGACAGATAATGCAAGCCCACTGCATTCAAAAAGCCCAGGCGGGCCTTGATCTCTTTCAAGATTTCTGCGGCGATGATCAGTTTATTGCCAGAGAGTTTTAACTTTTTGAAATATAGCAGCGCGTCTTGCACGCTCAGCCCGGTGATCTCGCCAATGTTATTATTCCCAATCCTAACCGCTCTGGAAGCAGGTTTCAGCCGGCTGCCTCCGCAATCCGGACAGGCTTTGTCGCTGATATACTGCATGTAGTAGCGGCGCATTTCTTCCGATTCCGTCTCGTGCATACGGCGTTTGAGCTGTGGGATAATCCCTTCAAAACGTGCCAGGTAAGAGCCGCTGCCGCGCACATTTTGCCAGGCTATCTTGAATTTGCGTCCTTTAGAACCATATAAAATCAATTGCTTCACGATATCGGGAAGCTCACCCCAGGGGGCATCCAGCGAAAAGCCGTAAGCCACCGCCAGGTTACTCGCCATATTCAAGGTCCAGCTCGATTTTTTCTGTTCCAGGCGTCCCCATACCGCCACGGCACCTTCCATAATGCTGCGCTCGGGATCGGGCACGATCAGCTCGGGATCAAATTCCAGCTTGTAGCCCAGACCGTTGCAGGAAGGACAGGCTCCGATGGGGCTATTGAAGGAAAAGCTCTGGGGGCTCAGCTCTTCATAGCCGATATTGCACTGTGCGCAGGAATTTTGGGCGGAGAGAATATCCTGTTCCTTCTGATCCGGATAGTCTATCTTGATCACGCCATCTGCCAGCTTTAAAGCCAATTCCAGAGAATCCGCCATCCGGCTCTGAATATCCGCCTTGATCACCAAACGGTCTATAATCACGTCGATGGAATGCTTGCTCTTTTTATCCAGGCTGATCTCTTCATCCAGATTGCGGGATACGCCATTGATCATCACCCGCACAAAGCCTTCACCGCGAAGCTGCTCCAGCTCCTCTTTATGCTCTCCCTTGCGATTTTGCACGATGGGAGCCAAGATCTGCAGCTTCGTCCCCGCGGGATTTTGCATGAGATGCTCCACCATCTGATCCACGGTTTCAGAGCCCACGACCTCACCGCATTGATAACAATATTGCTGACCGATCCTAGCGAAAAGAACGCGGAGATAATCATAAATCTCGGTCACAGTACCCACGGTGGAACGGGGATTCTTGCTGCTGGCTTTTTGCTCTATCGAGATCGCAGGAGACAGCCCCTCGATATAATCCACCTTGGGCTTTTCCATCTGCCCCAAAAACTGCCTGGCATAGGAAGACAGGGATTCCACATAACGCCTCTGCCCCTCTGCATACAGGGTATCAAAGGCCAAAGAGCTTTTCCCGCTACCAGATACACCGGTGAATACCACCAGTTTATTGCGGGGAATCTCCAGATTTATATTTTTTAAGTTGTGCTCGCCGGCACCTCTGATTTTGATTTTAGTCTTCAATTTTCTACCTCGTTGTGTTCAATAAATTCAGATGCTCTACTTTGTCAATTGCAATCTAAGCTTGGGGCATTCCCCCATTTTTTCTAAAGCTTGATTGTGGCCTGCTCGGTATATGCTATCTGAAATGCCGTCCCTACGGGACTCTGGGCCGTTGTGCAGCTGTCGTTTTGCTATCTGAAATGCCGTCCCGATGGGACTCTGGGCCGTTGTGCAGTTGTCGTTTTGCTATCTGAAATGCCGTCCCGATGGGACTCGTTATTTTGGTATTTTGAACCGAGATTATCAATCATGTTTATTCGAGGCAAAAAACGAAATATGTGGACATAGCTAAGAGCCAAGATCTTAGCTCTCATGTTATTATAGATATTAAGACTTGATATTATGGGGGAATGCCAACAATCTGAGCTTGGGGTTCCTCTTGATCTGTATTGATCCGTGTAACGCTGCCTTCTGGAATTCTAAGCGCTGAAATAGATTCTACATATTCTCTTGGTTTATACAGCGCTTAGGACTTCAGAGGGGCTTGGGCTGATTGTGCATGCACATTGAGGCACAAGCCTTGATCTTCCGCCCTACTGCTCTCCACCCTTAGATGTCGTGGAGATGACGCGTAGATAGTAGTAAAAAATACTCGTATTTACACGGCATCTGCATCACAAGCTAAGGGATGAGCAGCATAATTATCTGAAGATAAAAACGCCTTAAATACCATCAATGAACTCGCAGCTCTTCGACAATATAGCTACCAAGCTGCGGGCACGTTCTCCTTTTTGTCCCTATCCGGGAGCAGGATAGAAATCTGGATTTCCTTTATTATGACCTGCCATGCGTGCAGAGCAGGTTCTACAAAGAAGATACTGACGCAGCGGAAACCTATATTATTGTTGCTATTGGTCGCATTGTTGTTGTTCCGATTCGAAACCGTGCAGTTGTTGGCATTGTTGTTCCAGCTACCGCCCAAGTTTCACACGGTTAGACCCGCTTGCTGATTTCTACCCCAGATCGCTCGTAATAACATTGTGCTATGTGCGTAGCCGATAAATCCCATCCTACTGCGTGTGCTTTGGTACAAAAGCTCTGCGCTGATCTTCCCTTTGATATAGGCCTGTTCGCTTTTTTCTATGCCGTTGATGCATCTTTTTAAATTTTCCCGACGTACCCGCAGTAGCTGGGGAAATATGCGATATCCCAGGTAAGGGATGCCCAGACAAACCCTGTTGAGTTGCACAGATTTTGGTTTGAGGCGCAGTTCAAGCTGATCCTGAATAAATGATTCAATGCGCTTCAGAGCTTGCTTTAGCTCTTGTGGGTCATCTGAAAACAAAATAAAATCATCCATATAACGCACATAGGCTCGAAATCCCAGAGCTTGTTTAACGAAATGATCCAGCTTATTCAGGTAAATATTGGCAAAGAATTGCGAAGTCAGATTGCCCACCGGCAATCCCCTGCTTTCTTCCAGGCCCATGCTAACTGTCTGGTTGGAGAGGATGATTCTGCACAAGGATATCACCGCAGGGTCTTTGATCTTGCGGCAGATCAGGCCTAACAGTATATCATGATTTATGCTGGCAAAGAATTTTCTGATATCCAGCTTCAAGTACCACTGATGCTGGCGGGCATAGCCTTGGGCAGCACTAACTGCAAGATGCAAGCCCTTACCCTTTCTGGTAGCGTATGAATCCTTGATAAAGGCTGCTTCAAAATGCGGCTCGATGATATTCACCAGAGCATGATGCACCACGCGATCCCGAAAAGCAGCTACACTGATGATGCGTTCTTTGGGTTCTTTGATCTTAAAATATTTGTAAGGCTGAGGCTGATAACGCTGCTCTCTTAGTTCTGCTTGCAATTCAAACAGATACTTTTCACAGTGATACATCCACTCAGCAGTCTCAGCTTTACTCTTTTTATGTTTGCAAGCTTTTTTGTAAGCCAGATACAGATTTGACCAGCTTGTGAGGCTATCATAGAGCTGTCCTACGCGTTTAGGCACTTTTGAGCCAGCCTCCCACCATCTTCCCGCTTTCCAGTAGTTCCCGGCTGATAAATGCGTATTGGCTTTCACTGAGCCGCTGCATTTTGAAAGCCATCTGAATAAGGGCACGAAGCACATCCAGCTTGAGATTGATCTTTTGCAATGGCTCCCGCTTGGATTGACTATAAATGGTCTGCACGATCAGCTCTAGAATCTCCAGACATATATTATCGATCTTCTGAGCCAGAGAATAGCGCAGGTTTTTGGGAAAGCGCTCCGTGCGTGCCATTATCCATGGCACTATATCCAGCCACTTCACATACAAGGGATAGTTATTCTTCTTCATGGCTCAGCTCTGCCTCTTGCAAGACTTTGATGATTTGCTCACCGTATTTATCGGCTTTGTTTTTCATACCTTTGATCGCGGCAAAATCTGCCTTTGCAACGGGTTGCCTCTTCACTATCTCATAAAGCTGAGAATTGTACAGGATGATATAAGCCGGAAGCCCTTCATTGGCCGCCAATTCGTTGCGCCAATCCCGTAAACGGTTGTACTGCTTCTGCTGAATTTCACTCAGTTGGGTGAGGTCTGGCTTCTCGTAGGCTGTTTTACGCGGCAGATATTCGATAAAAAAAGAATAGAATATATTGTCATTGCAATTAATGAATTCCTTATCTATCCGGATGATGCTATGCTCCTGGCAGAACTTATTGAATTCCTGATCTGCAAATTCTCCCCGGTCCCGGTCAAAGCGTACTAACATCAGTTTAAACATGAGTCTCCTATTTATTATACTCCTCTTGTTTTCAAAATACCATATTTTCGCATTCCATAAATCCAGATTTATACGTCAGATTTACCGAAAACATTCCTTAAAAAAACGTCGCGGGCAGGGGGAAAAATCCCCCTGCACCCCCACGTTGTCGCCAATTTGTAGCTCGTCCCTCAAGCTGAAATTTGCAAAAGGCAAAAAGGACAAAAGTCAAAAGGAAACCCTGACACAGCGGAAACCTATATTGCTGTAGCTGTAGGTCGCACTGTTGATGTCCCGATAGGAAACGGTGCAGCCGTTGGCAACGTTGTACCAGCCACCGCCGCGCTTCACACGGGCAGACCCGCTATTTGCGCCCGTAGGATTAGTTTGTGTTCCACTTGGATAGCTGTCATAGATGTCCCAAGTCCATTCCCAGACGTTGCCACTCAGGTCATAAAGGCCAAGCTCGTTGGGTGCTTTGCTGCCTACTGTATGGGTGGTAGAACCTGAGTTACTATTATACCAAGCTACATTTCCTATGGTGTTACTGCCACTATAGGTGTAGCCCTGGCTTTGATTGCCACCCTTTGCCGCAAACATCCATTCCATCTCAGTGGGCAATCTGTAGCCATTGGCAGTCCAGTTGCATACTACATTGCTGTGGTTGCTACTTGAGGTATTCCAGCCCGAGGGCCAGCTATCTGGATTGGTACCATAAGTGCTATAGCTGTAGCAGGGTGTAAGCCCTTCCTGCAGGCTGCGCCGATTGCAATACTCAATGGCATTGAACCAGCTTACATAATAAACAGGGTAATTGCTGCCCACTCCATATCCAGAAGCAGGATTAGTTCCCATCACGGCTTGATAGTCCGCCTGCGTAAGCTCATACTTATCCATGTAGAAACTGGATAACGTTACGTTGGAAGTTCCATTGTGGAAAGTACCGCCGGGAACGTAAACAAAGTTTATTGGAGTCTGAATTGTATAGACAGCGCTGGCCGTTGGGCTGTCAGACCAGCCATCTCTAAAGGCTTTGGCCTTGATAGTCAAGTTTTGGGATATAGTGATCGGGCTGGAATAAACCGGCGAAGCGGAGTTGGGATTGCTGCCGTCCAGAGTGTAATAGATGGTCACGCCCAAGGTTTCACAGGCTATGGTGACAGTTTGAGAGCCTAAGTAAGTGCCCCCGGGAGGATCAAACACCGGAGTAGCGACAGTATTCCAAGTTGGCTCAGTAGTTTTTTCCTTGCAACTACTAAAGATTGTAATCGACAATATAATAATGAGTAAAGCAAATACTATTCTTCTTGTTTTCATAGTTCACCTCTATTATTGGTTTCTAATTATCTTGAGTTCCAAAGGCGGGTGTAATACCCAAGTCATTGGTTCTCCGCTTACTTGAAGACACCATGTAGTCCTCAATCCTTAAACTCTATATATCTTTTTTGATCTTAAGAACATTAGGATCAGGATCGAATTTCCTGTCAACTGATAAATCCGCAGGCATTCCCCCAATTTTCATGAAAGCTTAATATTGGTCAGGTCGGTGTTTGCTATCTGAAATGTCGTCCCGATGGGACTCTGGCCTTTGTGCGGCTGTCGGTTTGCTATCTGAAATGCCGTCCCTACAGGACTCAAGTCATTGTGCAGCTGTTGGTTGCTATCTGAAATACCGTCCCTACGGGACTCGTTTTGCAGGTATTCTGAATCGTGATTATGAATCATAAATATCCACCAGCCCGCTACCATCGCTGCGCTGAGCGATCTGCAGATTATAGATCACCGGAGCCTGAGGTGGGATTTCCTGCCGGATGAGGGCAAAGCTATCCCAATGGGCGTATTTGCTGGTGCCGCTGTGTTTAGATGAAAGCTTCACCATCACCTGCCTTTCTTGAACTGGGATTTCTATCAAAACTTCAGTCCAGGCCTGGGTATCGGGCAAAAGCTCGCTCCACTGGCTCCAGCTCAGCCCATTATCATAAGATAGGCTATAGCGGAAGTAATCAGTGGCAGGGTTCAAAAGCCGGCTATAGTACTGGAAACTTATGCTATAGACATAGCCCAGAGACAGCTCTTGATTTGCAAAGGTAATGAGGCCTTCATTTGCTCCCATGAGCCAGCTGGCCCAGAACTGCTGCCCGCTGTGGGCAGTGGCGCCGCCAAATTCATCGTCCATGAGGCCCCAATAGCCGGAGCCTACCGTATTGGCCGTATAGTTCCAAGTGTCTGCAGCATCTTCTTCAAAGCCCTGATAGGCGATGGTTTCAGCAAAGAGTAAGCTGCTGAAAGCAAGCATAAGGATTGCAAGTATAAGATATAGCCTTTTCATTTTTGGCCTCCCTGTCTGATAGTTTGTAGTGCTTCTTGCCAGAGCAGGGGTTTATCCCCGCGCCTGTGCAGCAGGCTTTCCAGCGCTTGATCTTCCTCACGGCTGTAGTTCTTATAGGCTATGACCTTGTAAAACATCTGATCGCGGAATTCCACCACATCCTGATGGGTATAGTTAGACGTGAAGCTGCGGCCCAGGAAATAATACAGGCGATCATCCTCATAGGGGGTTTCGTTATACAGCACGATATAGCCGTCCGGGGTGATGGGACTGTTATAGGGAGCGATGGTTTGGGTAACGGCATCCCAGGAGATCACGGCATTCTGATTGCCGGAAGTATCCACACTCACGCCGATTGGCTCTGCCGGCGGTACATAGGTGATGGAAAAGTTTTGGGCGCTGCTTTTTTCTGCCTGATTGC
>Ga0265293_10003013_pt1 | contig 32255 bp, 21 predicted proteins | sample Munlanlewell138R_FD_192505 | JGI IMG/M metagenome (GOLD analysis project Ga0265293, IMG submission 192505) | Leachate microbial communities from a municipal landfill in Southern Ontario, Canada - Leachate well 138R | ecosystem: Engineered > Solid waste > Landfill > Unclassified | place: Canada... | reverse complement strand
TGGCAGAATGTATGCTATTTCATGATTTATTGATAAATTTCTGTATGACTGATTTCTCAACTGATGTACCCGTTTCCAATTTTTTGCGAACCATTATTGAAAATGACCTGAGTGCAGGACGCTACCAGTCCAAAAAATGGGCAGGCGTACCCGGCCCTGCATCGGTACAGGCCAATGCGCCCAAAGACAGCGCCAGAATCCGCACCCGCTTTCCGCCCGAGCCCAACGGCTATCTGCACATTGGACATGCCAAAAGCATCTGCCTTAACTTCGGACTGGCCCGGGATTATGGCGGCATATGCCACTTGCGCTTCGATGACACCAACCCCGAAAAAGAAGAACAGGAATACGTTGATGCCATCAAGGACACCGTTCAATGGCTGGGCTTCTCCTGGACCAACAACGGGCAGGAAAACCTGTATTTCGCCAGCGACTATTTTGAATACATGTATGACTTTGCCCAAGCCCTTATACAGGGCGGCTATGCATACATCGACATGCAAAGCCCCGAGGAAATGCGGGCCAATCGCGGCACGCTGACCTCGCCCGGCACCAACTCGCCATGGCGCGACCGCCCTGCCGAAGAGTCACTGCGGTTATTCATTGAAATGCGTGAAGGCAAGCACCCTAATGGCAGCATGGCCCTCAGGGCAAAAATAGACATGGCTTCACCCAATATCAATATGCGTGATCCGGTCATTTACCGTATTCGCCATGCTGAACACCACCGTACCGGCAACCAGTGGCCTATTTATCCCATGTACACTTTTGCCCACCCGATTGAAGATGCGCTGGAAACCATTACCCACAGTATTTGCACCCTGGAATTCGAAGACCAGCGCCCCTTCTACGACTGGGTCCTGGAAAAGCTGGTTTCCCTGGGTAAATTGAATGAGCCGTTGCCAAGGCAATATGAATTTGCGCGCCTCAACCTGAACCACGTGGTGACCAGCAAACGCAAGCTGCTGCAACTGGTAAAAGAAAATCATGTGGATGGTTGGGATGACCCACGCCTGCCTACTTTGGCCGGCCTGCGCCGCCGTGGCTACACACCAGAGTCCCTGCGCTTGTTCTGTGACCGTATCGGTGTTTCCAAATCAGACTCGCGCATTGATTACAGCGTTCTTGAACAGGCCCTGCGCGACAGCCTTGATCCAGTTGCCGACCGCGCTGTAGCCGTGCTTGACCCGCTTAAACTGGTAATTACCAATTACCCCGAAGACCAGCAGGAGGATTGCAGCGCGCCCAAAAACCCGCACAATCCGGAACAGGGTCGCCGTTCTTTCCCGTTTACCCGTGAGCTCTGGATTGAACGCGATGACTTCAGGGAAGAACCTCCCAAAAAATATTTCCGCCTCTTCCCGGGCAACCAGGTACGCCTGAAATACGGTTATGTCGTTCGTTGCACCGGCTGTGTCAAAGACGAACAGGGCAATATTACCGAGGTTCATGCCGAATACCTGCCCGACACCAAAAGCGGTACACCGGGTGCAGACAGCGTCAAGGTCAAGGGCAATATCACCTGGGTCAGTGCCAAATATGCCCAACCGGTCACGTTCCGCATCTATGACCGTCTGTTTACCGATGCCCACCCCGATGGCCAAGACAAAGACTTCCTGGCATGCATCAACCCCAACTCCATGCAAACCGTTCAGGGCTGGTTAGAGCCGGGCATCCAGACCACGCCAGGCGCACGTTGGCAGTTTGAGCGCCTGGGCTACTTTACCGTAGACCCGGACTCTGGTGACGTACCTGTTATCAACCGCAGTGTGACCCTGCGTGACTCATGGATTTAAATGGATTTAACTTTTTTCAGAAACAGGCATTACTGTGACAAGCAAAGCCAATACAACTAACGCACTCATCTTTAAAAGTGCCTCCCTGTTTGCATTACGCATTGTGCTTAACAGCAGCGATCTTGCTGCCCTTAAAGAAGCCATTACCCGTAAAATGACAGAAGCTGGCAGCCTGTTCAAGGACGAGGCTGTTGTGCTTGATGCAACCCGGATTAGCGAAGCGCCAGACTGGTCTGCGCTGCTCAGTCACTTGCAGGCCAACCACCTGCCCGTGATTGGCGTCATGGCCGAAGGAAGCGTCCTGGACAGCGCGCGTAAAGCCGGCCTGGTGCCGGTTACCCTCTCTACACCATCCAATTCCAACCGTGTGGCCGACGAGCCACCTCCTGCGCCCATACCGCAGGCAGCGCCCGCAAAGCCAGAACCCAAGCAAGCAGAAACCCCACAGGCTGAACCCACCCTGGTCATCAAGCGTCAGCTTCGCTCTGGCCAGCGTATTTATGCCCGTAACAGTGACCTGATCGTTATTGGTGCGGTTGGACGAGGTGCAGAAATTATCGCCGATGGCAACATCCATGTGTACGGCCCCTTGCGAGGCAAGGCCATAGCGGGTGCCAGGGGCAATACCCAGGCCCGTATTTTTACCACTCACCTGGACGCCGAGCTTCTGGCCATTGCCGGTATTTACCGTCTTATTGACGCAGACTTTAACCAGAGTCTCATCAAGCAAGCGGTTATCGTAGAACTGGAAAATGAATCACTCACGTTCATTGCCAACGATGAGCATAAGTAACAGCGGGAAATTTTAATTTTTTTACAGTTGAACAAGGTCATTATGCGGTAAGATAATGACCACTTAAAGATTACAGGAATATCTTTTCATGGCACGTATTATTGTCGTTACATCAGGTAAGGGCGGTGTGGGCAAAACCACCACCAGCGCCAGTTTTTCTGCAGGCTTGGCCATGCGTGGCCACAAAACCGTTGTGATCGATTTTGACGTCGGCCTGCGCAACCTTGATCTCATCATGGGCTGTGAACGTCGCGTGGTTTATGATTTCGTCAACGTCATTCAAGAAGAAGCCACCCTTAACCAGGCGCTTATCAAAGACAAACAGCTTGAAAACCTGTTTATCCTTCCCGCCTCTCAAACCCGCGACAAAGACGCGCTTACCAAAGAAGGTGTGGGCAAAGTACTGGAAGACCTGAAAAAAATGGGCTTTGAATACATTGTGTGCGACTCTCCGGCCGGGATTGAAACCGGTGCGTTAATGTCCGCCTATTTTGCCGATGACGCGCTTGTTGTAACCAACCCCGAAGTCTCATCCGTTCGAGACTCCGACCGTATCCTGGGCATTCTGTCGGCCAAATCCAAACGCGCCGAAGAATCGCAGGAACCCGTCAAGGAATTCCTGGTACTTACCCGCTACAACCCCAAACGTGTAGAAGAAGGCGAAATGCTTTCCCTGCAAGACATTGAAGACATTCTGCGCATCAAGCTAATTGGCGTTGTGCCTGAATCCGAGGCCGTGCTTCAGGCGTCCAACGCGGGTATGCCTGCCATTCACCTGAAAGACACTGATGTAGCCGAAGCCTACCAGGATATCGTTGCCCGTTATCTGGGTGAAGAAAAACCCCTGCGCTTTACCGAATACGAAAAACCGGGCTTTCTGAAACGCCTCTTCGGGGGGAAATAACATGTCATTCCTCAAGTTTTTTCTTGGAGAAAAAAAGTCTTCAGCCAGTGTAGCCAAAGACCGACTGCAAATCATCCTTGCGCGTGAACGCAGCTCAGACAGCACCGAGCCCGATTTCCTGCCCGCATTGCAAAAAGAACTCATTGAGGTCATCTCCAAGTACATCAAAATCAACGCTGATGACATCAAGGTTCATCTTGATCGCAAAGATACCCTTGAAGTACTTGAAGTTAAAATTGAAATGCCCCAGGAAGAAAAAAACAAAAAAGCAGAGTAATACGCAGGATATCCACTCCCACGCAGAGCATGAGAGCGAGAAAAATGGGTGTCCAACTTTTGGGGGCAGTTCACTCTGCGTGGTAACAATAAGAGCCAGTTAAAAAACCGCTGCAAACGTCATGCTTGCAGCGGTTTACGATTATGCCGGACTTCACCGGCCGGCATTCAGAAAAACCGTTATTTTTTCTGGGTGTCCGGGCAAACCGAGCCTTCAGTGACCGGTTTCCAGTAAAAGCTACGGGCAACCAAATTGGAGTCAAACAGCACTTTGTACTGGCAAGTGCTAATGTTATTAACTCCCTGGCCGGGTGTATTGAAGTGGAACAGGTAATCCCACTCTTTAACCCTGAAACCTTCAGCAAAATGCGGGCGACCAATTAAATAATATAACTGGTCACGGGTCATACCGCTGCGAATCTGCGACAATGCGGTGGCTACCGGGAAGGTTCCCTGATCATTATCAAATTTAACCGAATCAACATTCGGCCATACCAACTCGTCGGCAGTGCCGTCTTTGCTAACATTGCTCATGGTACCGCATGCGGTTAATGCCAATCCTAGAAGAGCAGCCGTTGGCACCAGTTTAAAAAACTTATTCATTATTCAATTCCTGATATTTTTTAGAAGTACCTTTCCTTGCGGAAAGGTACTTGAAGCCCTAAGCAATTACCACTGGTAACCTACACCGGCACCATACATATAGTCGCCGCGAGAGTTACCACTAACACTGCCTTTAAGGATCCACTTGCCATTATCGGACACGGTTGACAGGCCTGCGGCGTAGCCCTGCTCACCACGGTAACCAGCAGTGGCCACCCCGAACATGCTCTTGCCAGGCAGATAAGCCTGGGGCAGGTTGGCCATCGCACCGGCAGAAGCCGCACCAGCACGAGCGTTTTTATCAACCCGGTTCATATCTCCGCGCAGATTGTTAATCTGGCCGCCCAGGTTATTGGCAACCCCCTTAAGCTGGCCAACGTTAACCGCATCGGTATCGTTAACACCGGGTGCTACGTTGGTAATAGTAGCGCCACCTGCGTTAATGCCGTTAGATGACACACTTGGACCTACCTGTTCACCTGCGCTATTAACAAATGACACGCCACCGTTATTAACAATGGTATTGCCAGCCTGGAAGGTCGTGGCATTAACGGTTGTAGCGTTAACGGTTGTGGCATTGACCTCTTTAACGCTGATTTTTTCATTCAGGTTAAAGTTCACCTCGGCACTGCCCAGCACCTGCGTAATCACGATATTGCCGTCGTTATTCAGCAGACTGACCTTGTCACCGGACTGAACTGTTGAGTCATTACCACCCGCGTTCAGTGTCCAGCCTTGGTTCAGTACTTCAATCGCCTCACCGACACTGTTAACTTCTTTGTCCTTGTTACCAACTACATAAGTAGGTGCCTTGACGGTGCCGTCAACATTCACCTCAGCACCACCGCCCAAAGCGCTGGCAACCGATTGGCTGATGTCATGGATCTGGCCACCATTAACCGCATCTTTGCTGTCTTTGGCAATAGTACCGTTGGCAACACTGGTAATTTTATTGCCACCCACATCAACTTTATCAGCCGTAAAGGCCAAGTCACCGCTCGGACCACCCACAATGGTTAGACCTGTATCACCCAGCTTGACGTTGTCGCCAACCTTGACGCCACTGTCATCCATCACTGTTTTACCGGTCGTGACAGAATCAACCACCAGGTTGGGGTCTACCGAAATTTCAATATCAACATTCCCTTTGTCTTTCGGCTTTTGAACAATATCAATATTGTCACCACCCACAAGGGTTAACTGGTCACCTGGCAGGATCTGTGCAGGGCCACCCGTGCCTGTGCCAGAAGAACCTCCTGTACCGGCTCCAGGCGTACCACCGCCTGTACCTGGGGTACCACCAGTACCCGGGTTGGAACCAGACGGATCGCTAACCGTAACTTTCCAGCCTTCGGCCAATTTGTTAATTGCATCCTCTACTGTCCAGAATTCTTGGCCATTAATGGTGTAGCTTTCTGTCATGGAAAGGGTACCATCAGCATTCAGGGTGACGTTATCACCAAAAATATTTTGGACTGAATCACCCAATGCCTTTAACTGGTCAAAATTAACCGCGTCCGTACCCGCTGTACCAGCAGCAAGATTGGTAATCTTGTTATTACCCATATTGATGCCTTTCGGATTGATGGTCACCGTATCGGGTAACTGAATACCATCTGTACCAACAAAGCTCAAGCCGTTACTGTTGATGATAGTACCACCCGCATTGACACTATCAACCTTGATCTTTTTAGCCAGATCAAAGGTCAGGTTTGTACCAGTTTGACCAATCACGATGTTGTCATCAGTATTGTCAAAATCAACAGTTTCACCCGGTGCTACGTTTTCAGAGGTAGCAGTATCCGCATTCGTGGTGACGTTCCAGCCTTTATTGGCTGTTTCGTTCACGATTGCCAGCTGCTCTTCTGTCGCAGCACGACCTGCTGTGGCAAAGTCAGCCGCATCCAGATCAAGATTGCTTAGACCTGTGATATCACCCTTATTGGCATCAATCACAATGGTATTGGACGAACTACCCGTTGGGTTGGCAAACAGTTCAATTTTACCGGCCTCTACCTTCGTAGTTGCGGTCGGATTAGCTGTAACATCATGCACTACCAAACCGGTATCACTAACAACGGTATCACCCACTGTCAAGCTGCCGTTTTCAGTCAGATCAATGTCTTTAGCTAGCTGAACGCTGAGCGCACCATCGTCTTTCTGAATTACGCCAATATTACCTTCACCTGTCAAGTCAGCTGTTGCTGCACCACCGGTCAGACCTAAAGTCTGGTTCAGTTTACGTGTAACGGTGTTGCCATCATCACCCACAAACTTCAGACCGTCGTTAAGGTTGGCCACTTCCTGCGGCTCACCTTTACCGTCGGTGTAAACGATACGGGTGGTAGTTGTACCAGGCAAACCATCCACACCAGGCGCACCGTCTTTCACACTGATATTAGTGCTAGCACCATCGCTACCATCGGCACCTCTTGGACCAGTCAAGCCAATCGAACCGTCGGCGCCGTTCAGCACCACAGAAGCACCATCCTTGCCATTCACACCAATCGTGCCATCGACTCCGTCAACCCCATCCTTGCCAACCTGGATGTTTTCCAGATCGGTCAGGCTGGTGGCCAGCTTGATCCGCAACTCACCATTTTCACTATCCACACGAAGGTTGGCATCAGAAGCATCAGCATTGTTATCCAGGCCACCAACGATACTTAATGTTTCGCCCAGATCTTTATGGATTTCATCTCCCTGGTTACCAGCAAAGTTCAAGCCGGCTGTGGTCAGGTTTTTGGTTGCCGTTTGCAAGTCACCAATATTGGCCGCATTGGTCAATGTATCACCGGTGGCAGCCGCCAAGTCGACACCGCCCAAACCGCTGGCCACACCCGTAATCTGTTGATTGCCGCCATCAATGCCTGTAACCGTTACGCTTGGGCCACCAGTAATGGTTAAGCCACTACTGTTAATGATGGTTGTATTGCTACCATTAGTAAAGGTTGCACTGTTCAGGCCGGCCAGATCTTTAGCCAGCTGAATGCTCAGGCCACCATCACCATTCTGGACCACACCAATGTTGTCTTCTGAAAGGTTGTCAACATCAGCACCCCCCGTCAAGCCCAGGGTTTCATTCAGCTTGCGCGAAACCACGGTTTCATCATCGCCCACAAAGCTCAGGCCATCATCCAGAGTCGCCACTTCACGTTCATTACCGTCCGGATCGGTGTACTGGATACGGGTAATACCATCTGCGCCATTCAGGCCTGGTTCTCCCTTAGCCATGGTAATGCTGCCGTCTTTGCCATCAACACCGTCAATACCGTGGAACACAATCGCATCAGGATTAATGCTGACACCATCTTTGCCGTCGGCCCCCTTGACACCCACTTTACCGTCGACACCATTACCACCTACTGACAAATTATTTGCCAGGTCAAAGGTCAGCTTAGTGCCAGTTTGGCCAATCACGATATTGCCATCGGTATTGTCAAAGTCTACCGTTGCGCCTGGCGCTACGTTCTCGGAAGTAGCCGCATTATCGTTCGTGGACACGTTCCAGCCTGTATTGGCAATCGTTTTCACTGCTTCCAATTGGTCTACATTAACTGCGTCAGTACCATCCGTTCCGGGGGCAAGGTTGGTAATTTTCTTTCCACCCATATTAATGCCACTGGCATTAATAACCGGGCCATTATTAATGGTAATACTATCCAGATCAGTGAGGTTGCGTGCCATGACCAGGTTTAACTGACTACCGTTACTATCCACGCGCAGATTGGCACCCGTAGAAGCCTCGGTGGAATCCAGCTCACCTGAGATTTTCAAAGGCGTATTGTCACCCAGGGTCTTGGTAATATTGCCACCGGTATTGCCGGCAAACAACAAGCCGTCATTTTTATTGGCGATTTCAACGCCTTCATAAGTAACACTGTTATCGTTGTTCACGACAAAGTTGTCACCCAATTTGGTAACACCATCAACGGTAAGGTTATTAGTCGTAATGTTGCCTTCGTTAATGACCGTCTGATTGCCTGGATTACCAATCTTGATTTCTTTCGCCAGATTAAACTGCAAATCTGTACCAGTACGGGTTATAACAATATTGCCATCGGTATTGCTGAAATCAACTGAACCACCGGGGGCTACGTTCTCGGTTACTTGACCATTAACACCAACATCCCAACCCTGTGCAACATACCCTAACGCATCCTGCACGTTATCATAGTCGGTACCACGTACGTTTAGGTTTGCAGTCACCTTATGGGTCAAAGGATCATAACTGGATTTTCCTCCCAGCGCATACGCCATGCTCTGGCCTGCCGTATCCAGGTTGTCACCCAAGGCAGTCACTGCCTGATTGGTGGCAAACAGCTGGCTGCCATTAATGGCATCCGTTGATGTTTCAGAAAGACGACCAGCCGCAACGTTGGTAACGGTACGCTCTGCACCAACAGAACCGACACTCACGGTTGCTGTCGGACTCACACCTGCAAAGTTGTAGGTATTTTTATCAACAACCACGTTGGAAGTACCAACGGCAGTCTCGGTAACAGATCCACTACCCAAGGCAACGGAGCCCACATTGCTTGCCTGGGCACCTTGACCCAGCGCCAGGGCATTGTTTGCCGTCGCTTGAGCACCACTTCCAAATGCAGAAGCATTCAGGGCATTGGCATTGCTGGTGTTACCCACCGCCAAAGCGTTCTCTGCCGTGGCTTGAGCGCCATTACCAACAGCTGAGGCGTTCAGGGCAGTGGCATCAGTATTGGCACCAACTGCCAATGCATTAAGGCCAGTGGCTTGTGCTGCATAACCAAAAGCGGCCGCTTGTTCAGCATCAACCCGAGCACCAGTACCCACAGCTAAACCATTCTCTGACTTTGCTGTTGCCTCGGCACCATCACCAATGGCCGTGGCTGACTTGGCCCGCGCCTGTGCTTCTACACCCAGCGCCAAGGCATGTTGTTCATCTGCCTTTGACAGATTACCAATGGCGATCCCGGCGGTGTTGCGCTCTGGATCCTGATTATTTGGATCGCTGAAGCCTGACACTGCACCCGTACCCATGGCGATACCATCTGTCGCATAACCTACCGCACCAGTACCCGTAGCTACCGCGTTCAACCCACTGGCACTGGCACCCGTACCGCTGGCCTGCGCATTCAGGCCACTGGCTTCAGCACCGGTACCTCTGGCCTGTGAGCTTACGCCCGTTGCCAGGGCATTACTGCCAAAAGCCATGGCATCATCAGCCCTGGAAAAAGCATAAAAACCTTGGGCAATAGCACGTTCTTCGGTCGTTTCCGCTCCCTCACCAATCGCAATGCCATTGTGTGCCGTAGCTTCAGCACTTGTTCCAATCACGATAGTATTATTCGGTGCGGCACCTGACGTTTTAGGATGGGAACGGGCACCCGTACCCATAACAATAGAGTTTTCTCCATGGCTTTCTGCATCTTTCCCGATGGCCACACCACCTTCATGATAAGCCTCACTGTAGTTACCAAGTACAGTAGAGTTGGCGCCATGCGCTTCAACCGAGTAACCAAGCGCAACACTTTCCTGACCTGCTGCACGCGCTTTATCACCCAAGGCCAATGAGGAGTCTCCCAAAGCATGGCTATTAGGACCAATTGCCATGGCATTGACACCGGTTGCAAGGGTGTTATTGCGATTAAGCGGATCAATTGAGTTGACGCTGAAGTATTTGACGCCCTTTTCGGCAATGGCATCATTTAACTGGGCTACGTTGACAGCATCCGTGTCTAACGTACCTGCCGCAACGCCATTAATTTGATTGGAAGCATTAAACGTTACAACACTAGGATCAATTGTTGTATATCCACCAGAGTTGATAGCGCCAATTGCATCTACAACAGTATTAAACTCGACATATTCAGCGGGAATACCAGTAGTACCTCCAGTCCCTGCTTTCAATAATTTGATTGTTCCATAGCTTCCGGTCGTTTTGTCAAACCCGACACCCACCAGATTTGCCACTGATTGTTGGCTGCCTTTCAACTGCAGGACGTTAACCGCATCATGATCCTGCGCCCCATCTTCCACGTTAACAATTCGACGGGTCGCAATTTGGCCTGTTATCGCATTAGTATTACCTACCGAAACGACCGCACCATCGGTAAAATCGTTACCCGTCAGGTAGCCTTGGCCACTTGCATCACTACTGAGTGCAACCGAACCAATGCCAAGTGCAACACTACCACCTTCAGCTGTCGTATTGCGGCCCAAAGCCACCCCGCCTTTCCCTGCTGTTGAATACGCGCCAATGGCAACACCGTTATCCAGGGAAGATGCGGCGTATCCAATTGACACGGCATCTGTTCCTGCTGCGGTTATACCGCCAACGGAAACCGCATGTTCTGTATTGGCTCCTGCCCCATTATTGGCCATCTCACCGATGGAAACGTTTGAATTGCCTGAAAGATTAGAGCCTGCTCCACTACCAATGGCGATGTTCCAGTAACCGCCTATATCTGAACCGGCATTGGCACCAATTGCCAGGTTCTGACCGCCTGCCGATCGTTGTCCTGCATTAGTACCAATGGCGATATGATCGGTTCTATCATCAGAAGTTGTACTAACAGTACCTATTCCCGCTCCAGTACCCAGTGCAATACCGCCTACTGAACCTGCATAAGCGCCATTACCAGCAGCAAAAGCATTGCCTGCCTCTGCTATCGCATTTCCTATCGCAATACTGTTACCGGCCTTAGCCTGTGCACCGCCACCCAATGCCGTTGCGTTACCTGCTGTCGCCTTGGCACCATCCCCCAACGCCACCGATCTGGTGCCGCTGGCGGTGCTATCGCGACCAATGGCAACCGCAGCCGTACCACCACTCCCTAATGCCGCACCACCTGCAGTAGCGCCATGCCCCAGGGCGATGGCACTTATGCCCTCTCCTGTTACTTTTGCATTAGTACCGGCTGCAAAACCATTCTCTGCCTTTACATTGGAGGCCGAGCCGATTGCAGTACTGCTTACCCCTTCAGCCACGGCTTCAGGGCCAATAGCGATGCTATCTACACCAGTAGCCTGAGCGTCATCTTTACCTGAACTGACGCGAAAGTATTCGATCCCTTGATCAGTATCTGAAACGCCTAAATTCGTTAATTTATCTTCCAGGGCTGTTACATTAGCATTTGTAGTATTTAAAGCAGATTGATCTGCCTTCAATGCCACTGTTGCGTTTGTAGAATCCAAAGCAGATTTATCAGCTTTCAATGCCACTGTTGCATTTGTAGAATCTAAAGCAGATTGATCTGCCTTCAATGCCACTGTTGCGTTTGTAGAGTCCAAAGCAGATTTATCAGCCTTCAATGCTACATTTGCATTTGTTTGAAACAGTTGTCCGCCCGTAATAGCCTGTGTGCTACCTACCTCTACCAATCCCTCACCTAAACCACTAATCGTTCCGGGAGCTGAAAAAACAATACTGTCCCCAAGATAACTATTAGCGGGATCTGACCCAATAGTAATGCTCTGCGCCTGCGCCGTAGTCCCCATAGCAACAGCCAAAAGCGCACCTGCCAGCACTGATGAACCGCTACGCTTTCCTTTTGCCTTAACATTCTCAGAAACAGCGACATAGGTACCTGTTTGCTCATTCCAAATGCTTTTATAAATACGATTCACAACCGATCCTTTCAAATATGTATATCTGCCGACACGATTGGTTGGTTTGAACTGCAAATTAAAATTATTTCAGTTGGAAACAAACCCAAATTAAGCCAGCATCTTGACTATTAGCAATGTCCATGCCAAGAGTAATTTCATAATAAAAACAAACTCTTATCGGCAAGGTTAAGGACCGACTTTAGCGAATGTAATAAGATAATTCAATTTGCAATAATTTACAATTAAGCTATTATCGCTTTGCTGATTTTTTTATTTTATTTTTATTAATTAAATAAATGTTTTGATAAAATTAAATATTTATCAAAATAAAGAATACAAATCATTCTTATATAAAAAATTTTCAAAAAGTTCTAAAAAAATTGTTAAGCACAGTTATTTTTCAAGCAGTCCTAACCCTTATTTTTTACGCAAAAAAACCTTCTTTTATCAATTCTTTACATTGTTAGTGAAATCAACCACACTTTTCACAACCAGCACCCATAAAAAAACCCGAACATCCGTAAATGTTCGGGTTTTTGGCTTGATACCGGCAAATACAAATGTACCGGTTCCCAGTGTATTTATAGGGGTTTATTTACCAACCTGGTTGCCAATAACACCACCCACTGCGGCACCACCTACGGTACCCCAACCGCTGCCACCGGTTAACACAGCACCAGCCACACCACCAATGGCTGCGCCACCAATAGTGCTTTTATCGCGTGTGCTCATGTTGCCACAACCGGTTAACGCCGCTGCCACCACGGCAACCAACATTACTTTACTTACTTTTTGTGTGTTCATTTATAGACTCCTTCAGGCATTGGCCAGATACTCAACAATTAAAACATTATCCTGTTATTTACAGGTTCTCAAAATTCCACAGTTTTAGCTATATCTTTACTGTTTAAATTGTATCAATATTCTATTATTTGAGGATTTTGACACCAACTGAAATTTACTTCAATGCTTTATAACGAATCCGCTTGGGTTTGGCGCCTTCTTCACCCAGACGACGTTTTTTGTCAGCTTCATACTCTTGGTAGTTACCATCAAAAAACACAACCTGAGAATCGCCTTCAAAGGCCAGAATATGGGTAGCAATCCTATCCAGGAACCAACGATCATGGCTAATAACCATGATACTGCCGGCAAATTCCAGCAAGGCATCTTCCAGGGCACGCAGGGTTTCCACATCAAGATCGTTGGATGGTTCGTCAAGCAGCAAAACGTTGCCACCCTTAATAAGGGTGGCGGCCAAGTGCAAGCGTCCGCGTTCACCGCCCGACAGTTGCCCAACCATTTTGTTCTGGTCAGACCCCTTGAAATTAAAACGTCCCAGATAGGCACGGGCAGGCATTTCAAACTTGCCAACGGTTAGCAAGTCGGCACCGTTGGAAATGAAGTCGAACACGTTTTTATCATTGTCCAGGACGTCACGGGACTGGTCCACAAAAGAAATATTGGCGGTTTGGCCAATATTGACCTGTCCGGAATCGGGCTGCTCTTGCCCGGCAATCATACGGAACAGGGTGGATTTACCGGCACCATTGGGGCCAATAATACCTACAATAGCGCCTGGCGGCACTTTAAAGCTTAGGTCATCAATAAGGAGGCGATCGCCAAATGCCTTACTGACGTTTACAAATTCAATCACCTCATTACCCAAGCGCTCTGCCACAGGAATAAAGATTTCCTGGGTTTCATTGCGCTTCTGGTATTCATGTGAAGACAGTTCCTCGAAGCGGGCCAAACGCGCCTTGGATTTTGCCTGACGTCCCTTGGGATTCTGGCGTACCCATTCCAGCTCTTTTTTAATGGTTTTCTGGCGGGCAGACTCAGCGGCCTCTTCCTGCTGCAGGCGATTGCCTTTTTGTTCCAGCCAGGAACTGTAGTTACCTTTCCATGGAATACCATGGCCACGGTCAAGTTCAAGAATCCATTCAGCGGCATTGTCCAGGAAGTAACGGTCGTGGGTTACCGCCACAACGGTCCCCGGGAATTTCTGCAAGAATTGCTCCAGCCATTCCACGCTTTCCGCATCCAGGTGGTTGGTGGGCTCGTCCAGCAACAGCATATCCGGTTTGGACAACAATAGTCGGCACAAGGCAACACGACGTTTTTCACCACCAGAAAGATGGCCAATATTGGCATCCCAGGCAGGTAAACGCAGTGCATCAGCCGCAATTTCCATTTGATGCTCTATGTCATCAGCACCACTAGTTGCTGCCGCCGCAATGATCGCTTCCAACTCTGCCTGCTCGGCGGCCAATTTGTCAAAATCAGCATCAGGCTCGGCATACTCCGCATAAACCTCATCCAGGCGTTTACGGGCGGTAAACACCTCGCCCAGGCCTTCTTCCACCGATTCCCTGACAGTGTGATCGGGATTCAGCTGGGGTTCTTGTGGCAAATAACCAATATTCAGGCCAGGCATGGGAATGGCTTCGCCTTCGATGTCCTTGTCGACACCGGCCATGATTTTAAGCAGGGTTGATTTGCCAGAGCCATTCAGGCCAAGGACGCCGATTTTGGCACCCGGAAAAAAAGACAGGGAAATATCACGTAAAATCTGTCGCTTGGGAGGCACGATTTTACCGACTCGATTCATGGTATAGACGTATTGGGCCATTTTTATATGCGTAAATATGAAAAGGACTCATTGTAGCCATTTCCTGCAACATTGTCCGTTTGTAGAATTGAGCAAGCACTTAGGCACACGTTAAAAATCCAGTACAATCAAACGATTGAATCCACGCTTACCCTATAGTGATAAACATGCTTACCTTTACTGAACACGAACTGGAACTCCTTGGCAAAACCGCCGATGCCCTTAGCGCCTATATGGGCAAGCCGGTCCTGGCCGAAGTGGATGTATCTGAAGACGGCTTTGAATGGGTCATGTTCGGCATTCCACTGGACATTAACGATGAAGCGGAAGACGAAGAGATCGTTCAGATCCAGATGGGTGGCCCGTCTGCACGACTGCTGGGCAATGCAGGTGGCCTTGAGGACGGGCAACGGGAGGTTTATGCCTGTGAGTTCCTGTGGGGCATACAACTAACCGACCAGGAAAACATCCGGTTTATTCGCATTGACTATACGGGCGAAGAAGTGCAATGGACCGAAACCCTTGAAGAAATGCTGCCGTTTGCCATTAACGATGAAGAATTACCCAATGATGAAGATAATTGGGACGATGACGACGACAGCGACGACGAGCCCGAAAGCACCCCGCCACCCCCAACCCTGCACTAATGCAGCTTTTTATCGCGTAGATAAAGCAATAAACCAACGGGATACATGGATGCCACCAGCAAGGTTGGCATCAGCCCCCGCAAGTGGGCCAGGCCGGGCAGTTTAACGCCCCCTGCACGCAAATGCAGGCGAAAACGGGTATAACGAGCGGCAGCCATTAAAAAAGAAGCGGGCTGGAACCTGAACCAAGGCAGACACTCCACTACCGTATCACGCGCCAGCAACAACAGGCCAAGCGCATGTTTTTTGCCTGTTTGTGCTCCCTCTTCAGACAAGGACCCAGCGGTTTCATGATAAACCCGAAACACCTGGTTCACGAACGTGTTAAATAGCCTTTACGGGCAATGGCACGCCAAACAATACTTTCCGGAACGAACCCGTCTATGTTTTCAGGGAAGGGAAAGTACTTAAGCACCTCTGTTTGCATGCAGCCAAACTTTTCACCTTTGACGGAATGCCGAAAAGTCATGTCAATGGACGTCATATCCATGACATCTTCAGGGTATTTATCGCCAACAATGCTGCCATCGGGGCGGGCGCACAGGCCGGTTACGGCAATATAGCCTTCGCGCTGCTCGGCAGGAATAGAGCGCCAGCAGGCCCACATCTGGTTAAGAGCATCGGGGGTAAGCGTATCATCACTATCAAGCACAACCAGCAAACGTCCCCAGGCATTCTTGACTCCGTTATTGAAGGCCGTTTTTTTGTGCTGGTTCCTTTGCCAGACATAGCGTATGGGAAAGGGTGAAACCTCTTGCCATTGCTCTATCAACTCACGGGTATTATCGGTAGAGCCGTCATCGATAATGAGCCACTCAAAATCACTAAAATACTGATTGCACAGCGACTCGTAAGCGCGCAACAAGGTATGCGCACGGTTATAGGTCGGTGTCAATACAGTAAAAGAAAACTGATTATCTGTCATGGCTGAAAATAAATAACGATTTTGCTTTTTATTAATGGCTGCTAAACCAAACGATGCGTTAGTGTGCCATGTTAATGATGGTCTACGTGTAGTGAATCGTAAAATGCGTAATTGACATTAAAAGCCAGGGCTTTACATTAAAAAGGCCGTTGTCGCATGACAACGGCCTTGAATTTTTGCCATACGGGCAAAACGTGTTTAATGCCACGAAGGCATTAAACACGTTTCACTTTTTCTAGCATTTTGAACACGCCTTTTGGTGAGCTGACAAACAAACGTTTGAAAGCTTTACCCAGGCAACGGCGCTCAAGAGTGTTGCGACGTACGCGCTTGATTTCAGCCATGAGATTCTCCAGATAAATTGGTTAGCCTGTTAGTGTACTTGAAATAAGCATATTTATCAATAAATAACCAACCATTCAAAATTTAAGTAAGTCCTATGGTCCTATGCATTTCCACGCTGTAGAGCATGGGAACCCGAGGTAGGCCCGCTTGTTTATTCAGGTGTCACTTTCATTTTCATGGCCAGCTCAAAGGCCACCCGCAACGAAGATTCATCGGCAATACCTTTTCCGGCAATATCAAAAGCGGTGCCGTGATCAACACTGGTTCGAATAAAAGGCAGGCCAACGGTTACGTTAACCCCGTTATCTACACCCAGATATTTCACGGGAATTAAACCCTGGTCATGGTATTGGGCCACCACAATATCAAACTCACCCTTGCGCGCTCGCATAAAGATAGTGTCTCCGGGATAAGGACCGCTTACGTTCATCCCCTGTTCACGCATATGTTCAATAGCGGGTGCAATAATGTTAACGTCTTCCTGGCCAAAACGCCCTTCTTCTCCGGCATGCGGGTTTAAGCCGGCCACGGCAATACGTGGCTGGGCAATACCCAACTGGCGACAGGCCTGGTGCGCAAGCTGGATGGCAGTACATTCATTTTCATGGGTGACCTGTTGCGGCACCGCAGACAGCGGGATGTGAATGCTTACCAACAGGACCCTGAGCTCGTCGTTAAGCAGCATCATGCCCACATGCCCCGCTCCCGATCGTTGCGCCAGGATTTCGGTGTGCCCGGGATGATCCACCCCCGCCATTTTTAAAGAAACCTTATGCAAGGGTGCGGTCACAATGGCGGCAATTTGCCCGGCCATGGCATCATCAATAGCCTGGCAAAGATAGGCATACGCCCCCTGTCCGGCTTCTTTGCTAACCTGGCCCAAGGGCAGGCTGGCCGGAATGGCCGGTGCGCAATGAATGACGGGAATGACAACAGTACCCGGTATGGCCTGCGTGATGGCATTTACCCGCAAACCGGCCTGATTTTCCTGAACATAGTCATTGATGCTGGCAAATTCCTGTATATGAACATGAGGCAGCGCCAGGAAACCGGCCGCCCTGGCCAGGCTGCCCGCATCACCATAGACCACCGCAGGCGCCGGCAAACCCCGTTCAAACAGTTTTACCACCAGTTCAGGACCAATACCTGCTGCATCCCCCATGGTAATTCCCAAGGGCAGGACTGCCTGTTGTAATGATTCACCTGACATATTCCATCTTCCCCATTAATAATATTTCCTACTCCCAAGTTTACCAGTGAACGCAGGGTGTTCAGACACAATTCACTCGTGTCAGCAGCAGGGTTTCATGGCGTTGGCTGCAAAGCCGTCATATAATGGATCTGGATATTTGAACAGTATCCTGTTTTACCCTGAAAATTTTCGGCCACCCGCCCCAAAGCATTCAAGCATAACGGTATCCATTCACATGAGTTCTCAAATCAAGATCGTCGGCGCCCGACAGAACAACCTTAAAAACCTCGATGTCACTTTCAACACTGGAGAGTTCACCGTCATTACCGGAGTGTCCGGATCGGGCAAAAGCTCATTGGCATTTGATACCCTGTATGCCGAAGGGCAGCGCAAGTATGTAGAAACCTTTTCCCCTTATGCCCGTCAGTTCCTGGACCGCATGGACAAGCCCCAGGTAGAACGCATCGAAGGCATTTTGCCTGCCATCGCGATCGACCAGACCAACCCAGTACGCAATTCACGCAGCTCGGTGGGCACCATGACCGAACTGAACGATCACCTGAAGCTGCTTTATGCCCGGGCAGCCCGCCTGTATTGCCGCTGTTGTGCCCGTGAGGTTAAAAAAGACAACCCGGAAAGTATCTACCAGTCACTGGCAAGCCTGTCTGCCACTGCTAACGACCCCCGACTGGTGATTACCTTCCCGGTCATTGTGCCGCTTAACTATTCTGAAACAGAAATCAGGGACTATCTAGAGCAACAGGGCTATACCCGGATTCATGCTGAAGAATCCCGCACGGTCACCCGCATTGTCAAAGACAAGAAAAAGAAAGAAAAACCGGTTTCCGAAACCCAGCGCGTGCTGTATGTGGTGCAGGACAGGCTACGGTTTTCCAATGCTGAAGTATCGCGTGTCATGGAAGCGCTTGAAGCCTGCCTGAAATACGGCAATGGGCATTGCTCCATTTACGCCTTAGATAACGAAAATACCCCCCTGTATACCTGGAAATTCAGTGACCAGTTGCATTGTGCCCACTGTGACATTACCTATTCCGCCCCCTTGCCCAGCACGTTTTCCTTCAATTCCCCCTTGGGTGCCTGCGAAACCTGCCGGGGTTTTGGCCGGGCCATGGGGATTGATTTTGGCCTGGTGATTCCCGATGAAAACAAGTCCCTGGAAGAAGGTGCCGTAAAGCCCTGGCAAACCCCCAGCTACAGCGAATGCCAAACCGAAATGATGCAATATGCCAAAAAAACGGGCATTCGTACCACCACCGCCTGGAATAGTCTTAACCAGGCGGAAAAAAACTGGGTCCTGTACGGCGACCCCGAATGGAAAGGCGGCACCTCGGCCTGGAAACATCAGTGGTACGGGGTACAACGTTTTTTCGACTGGCTGGAAACCAAGTCCTATAAAATGCACGTGCGTGTTTTGCTGTCCAAGTACCGCAGCTACACACCCTGCCCGGCCTGCCATGGCTCGCGCCTGAAGCCCGATGCCAATCTGTGGCGCCTGGGCAATACCCGCCAGGATAATCCGCTGACTGGTAACTACCAACGCTTCAAGCCGGTGGGGGCCACCTGGAGCCAGGAACAACTTAACCAACTGGGCGGTCTGGCCATTCATGACCTGATGCAGCTGCCCATTGAACGGGTACATGCCTTATTCAGTCAATTGGAGCTGGGCGGCGAAAACGATGCCGCGATGACCTTGGTGCTGACCGAAATACGCACCCGCCTGAAGTTTCTTTGCGATGTCGGACTGGGTTATCTGAGCCTCGACCGTCAAAGCCGGACCTTGTCTGGTGGCGAAGTACAGCGGATTAACTTAACAACGGCACTGGGCACCTCTCTTGTGAATACGCTTTTTGTGCTGGATGAACCCTCTATTGGCCTTCACCCGCGTGATATGCACCGCATTATTGAAGTCATGCTGCGACTGCGCGATGCCGGCAATACCCTGGTTGTCGTTGAGCACGACCCGCAAGTGATGGTTGCGGCCGACCGGGTTCTGGATATTGGCCCAGGTCCGGGCGAACGCGGTGGTGAAATCATTTTTGACGGTACACCCGGGCAATTGCGCTCGGCCTCTTCGCTCACCGGACAATACCTGGGCGGCAAACTGACGGTGGAATCACCGCGTCCCATGCCGGTTAGCGACAACACGCCCAAACTGATTCTTGAAGGCGTACAGGCCAACAATCTGAAGCATGTCGACGTCTCCTTCCCTCTGGGCCGGCTGGTCTGCATTACCGGCGTATCCGGTTCAGGCAAGTCCACCCTAATACAGGATGTGTTGCATCCGGCCCTGCTGAAGCATTTTGGCAAGCCTACCGAAGCCCCCAGACCATTTACCCGCCTGCTGGGGGCCGAGCAACTGGCCGATGTGGTCATGGTAGACCAGTCGCCCATTGGCAAAACCGCCCGTTCCAACCCGGCCAGCTACGTGGGGGCTTTTGATGCCATCCGCAAGCTGTTTGCCCAGGCGGTGGTTTCGCGCGAGCGCGGCTATACCGCCGGCACATTCAGCTTCAATAGCGGAGACGGACGCTGCCCCACTTGCGGCGGTACCGGTTTCGAACATGTAGAAATGCAGTTCCTGTCCGATGTATACTTGCGCTGTCCCGATTGTGATGGCAAGCGTTTCAGGCCTGAAATATTAGAAGTCACCATAGAACATCTGGGACGCAAGGCCTCCATTGACCAGGTGCTGGCCATGACCGTGCACGAGGCCCTGGAATTTTTCAAGGGGCTGCGCGATGTGCAAACCAGCCTGATGCCGCTCTCGGATGTCGGGCTCGAATACCTTGCGCTGGGCCAGCCGGTTCCCACCCTTTCGGGCGGCGAAGCCCAGCGTCTTAAACTGGCCGGGCACCTGGCCACAGCCGCCCGCAGCGGCATTTCAAGCGCAAAGGTGGCCAAGAAAGGCAGCCTGTTCCTGTTTGACGAACCCACCACTGGCCTGCATTTTGATGACGTGGCCCGCCTGATGCGCGCCTTCCGCAAACTGCTGGCCGCTGGCCATTCCCTGCTGATTATTGAACATAATCTGGACGTGATCAGGGCAGCCGACTGGATCATTGACCTGGGTCCTGATGGAGGCGAAGCCGGCGGCCACGTGGTTGCCCAAGGTACTCCTGCCGAGGTCATGCAACATGCCACTTCCAGCACCGGACAGGCCCTGCGTGAATATGAACAAAGCATTGTCAGCCCGGCACCCGCCAGCCTGAACGAAGTGTCTCCGACCTATTTGGGTACCGCGCTACGCCAACCAAGCAGACACACGACAAGGCCTGATCAAATCGATATCATGAATGCCCGCGAGCACAATCTCAAGGGCATCAATGTGCATATCCCCCACAACACCTTTACCGTCATTACCGGCGTATCGGGTTCGGGCAAATCTACCCTGGCCTTCGACATTCTGTTCAATGAGGGCCAGCGCCGCTATCTGGAGTCGCTTAATGCCTATGCCCGTGCCGTGGTGCAACCGGCCGGCAAGCCCGACGTGGACGCCATTTATGGCATTCCGCCCACGGTAGCAATTGAACAGCGCACCAGCCGGGGCGGGCGCAAATCCACTGTAGGCACCATGACGGAAACCCACCATTTCCTGCGCCTGCTATATGTGAAACTGGGCACACAGTTCTGTCCCGACTGCCAGGTGCCGGTAGAGCCGCAAACCGCCGAACAGATTTTTTCCCGGATTTTGCAGGTTCACAAAGGGCAGCACATCGGGATTATGGCGCCCTTGGTCACGGCCCGCAAAGGCTATTACACCGACCTGGCCAAATGGGCGCAGTCCAAAGGCTATACCCACCTGCGGGTAGATGGCGACTTCATTCCGGTCCAGCCCTGGCCGCGGCTGGACCGCTATAAAGAACACACCATAGAGCTGCCAATTGCCGATTTCATCGTGGACGTGAACAATGAAAGCGGCTTGAAAAAGGCCCTGCACAAAGCACTGGAGCATGGTCAGGGCAGCATGAGCATCATCTGGGAACTGGATCGGGATAATCCCCTGCAAACCAGCCACCTGAACCAGCAGCACTTCTCGGTAAAACGCGCTTGTCCTTGCTGTGGCATGAGCTTTCCCGAACCCGACCCACGGCTGTTCTCTTTCAACTCAAAACACGGCTGGTGCCCGGATTGCTTTGGAACCGGCCTGAAGATCAGCGGTTTTGATGCTGCACAAACCGGTGAGGAAAGCAACTGGATCAACACCAGTGAAGAGGAAGAAGAGGCCTTGCAGGATTGCCCTTCATGCCATGGCCTGCGCCTGAACCGCAATGCCCGTGCCGTGCAATGGCAAAACAAGGCCATTACCGAACTGACTACCCTGCCGGTTTCAGAAGCCCTGGCTTTCTTTAACAGTTTAAGCCTGAATAAACGAGAAACCGACATTTCACGTGACATCCTGTCTGAAATCAGGAACCGTCTGGCTTTTATGGAAGAGGTGGGGCTGGGCTACCTGGGCCTGGACCGCTCCGCCCCCACCCTGTCCGGTGGCGAAGCACAACGCATTCGCCTGGCTGCCCAGCTGGGTTCCAACCTGCAAGGGGTCTGCTATATTCTGGACGAACCCACCATTGGCCTGCACCCTCGTGACAACCGCATCCTGCTTAATGCCCTATCCCGCCTTGAAGGCAATGGCAACACCCTGGTGGTGGTTGAACACGATGAAGACACCATTCGCCGCGCCAGCCATATTATTGATATTGGCCCCGGTGCCGGCGTACGGGGCGGCACCGTGGTGGCCCAGGGCAGTTACCAGGACATTGCCAGCAACCCGAATTCATTAACCGGCAAATACCTGGCCCATCCTATTGCCCACCCCATGCAGGCACGACGCCCGGTTGGTAAAGAGGCTGCTTTCATTACCGTTAAAAATGCCAGCCTGCATAACCTGAAAAACGTCACCGCATCAGTGCCGCTTAACCGGCTTACCGTCATTACCGGCGTGTCAGGTTCAGGCAAATCCACCCTGGCCCGCGATGTTTTGCTGGATAACCTTAAACAATTCATTGGCACCAAAAATGAACCGCAATGGAAGGGTTGTGAGCAAATAGAAGGCTGGGAACCCCTGGACCGGGTGCTGGAAGTAGACCAAACCCCGATTGGCAAAACACCCCGCTCTTGTCCCGCCACCTACGTGGGTTTCTGGGACGACGTCCGCAAACAATTTGCCGAAACCCGGGATGCCAAGATCCGTGGCTGGAACGCCTCGCGCTTTTCCTTCAATACCGGAGAAGGACGTTGCCCGATTTGTGAAGGACAGGGCATGCGCACCATTGAAATGAGTTTTCTACCCGACGTCAAAGTTCACTGCGAAGCCTGCAACGGTAATCGCTTTAACAGCGACACCCTGGCCATTCGCCTGCGTGACAAAACCGTGGGAGAAGTCTTGCGTATGGAAATTGACGATGCGCTGCCCTATTTTGCCGCCCATCCCAAAGTGTTCCGTAGCCTGCAATTGCTGCAGGACGTTGGCTTGGGTTACCTGACCCTGGGGCAGCCCTCTCCCACGCTTTCGGGTGGAGAAGCGCAGCGCATCAAGCTGGTCACCGAGCTGGTCAAGGCGCGGATGGATGAAGGAATCATTAAAACCGGCCGGGCCTCCAGCCGCCCGCATACCCTGTATGTGCTGGACGAACCCACGGTTGGCCTTTCCATGGCCGACGTGGAAAAACTGATTCACGTTTTGCACCGCCTGGTGGAGGCCGGCAATACCGTTGTGGTGATTGAACACAACCTGGACATCATGGCCGAGGCCGACTGGATTGTGGATATGGGCCCTGAAGGAGGAACCGAAGGGGGAGAAGTGGTGGCTGCCGGAACCCCCGAAAGCCTGATGGCTGCCCGGCACAACTCCCATACCGGGCAGGTACTGTTCGACTTCATGGAGGGCACCCAAAGGACAGGCACTTAATCCTTGCTCACCTGCTTCGAAATATCGACGATGGTGCCGTCAGGCATATAACCGTAAATGGCAGCATCGGTATCCTTACCGGTTGTGATGACAGCGAACGTTCTGGCCGCATCAGGATAGACAGTATTATGATCAATCCAGGTGCCCTCGTTGATATACTTTTTATTGCCCACTGCCCGCATATCGGGCAAGTGGGTGTGGCCAAACACTACTACGTCAATGGCTTTATCCGGGTTTTGCAGATATTGCTTTTTAGCCTGGTCGAAATAGTAATCCGGGCTAAGCGTTCCTGCTGCCGCTTCAGCAAAGCTGTTTTTCACGCCAACCTGATTGATCTTCTGACGTTCGTCCCAGGTTCGTTGAAAGTTTTTATAAAGCAAAGGCGCGGAAATCGTACCATCTTGCTGCTGCACCGGGTAAAAATCCTGAATAGAGTAACTGCCGTTAAAGCAGGCAATGCCCAAATCAAAGACCTTGTCTTCAAACCCCTCTATCTGGGTAATACGTGAAAATTCGGAGCTGAATACTTTGTAATAAAGATACGCACCGTACTGGTCAGGATTGGCGACTGGATCGGGAATATCGACAATCACAGGATAGATTTTTTTGATGACAGGTTTGCCCTGCAATATCCAGCTGGCGGCAACACGGGCATAAAAGTATCCCGGTGGCAGAAGCGTCTCTCCATCTTGGCACAGCTCCTTATTGGAGACGCTGTCAGGTGCCGAGAAAGCATCATAACGATGACCATGCTCGATGAGAATTTCCTGGCGATCACCGGTCACATATGCCCCTAAACCTTTCGCATCACGTTCTTGCACGATTCCCGGTAACGCTTCATCCAGAATCCCGCTTTCCAGCAGCATATCGTGATTGCCGGGTATATAGACCAGTTTGATTCCCTTTTTAATCAGCCGGTTCAAGGCATCCATAACATCCTGGTTATTGGCGATCAGCTGTCGGTAAAATTTCGCCGGGTCGTCATATCTCGCGTAAGCCAGGGGCAGGTACCAATCATCCAGGAAATCACCATTAATGACGACTTCACGCACATCCGGCGTATTTTCAAGCTGCTCAAGAAAATTTACCAGTAGCGTGCGATTTTTAACGGTTTCAGAATAACGGTCATCAATCCCGAGATGTAAGTCGCTGAGCACAACGATCTTGTCGGCAGAGACAGATGGGACCCAAAGACGCGCAGCGGCTGGCATCGGCTTGACGCCTGGATCACTGTTTTCTGTGCCCCCCGCAAAGAGGGAAATGGCAACGCCATCTGCAGCATTAATAATGATAATGACAACGTTACCATTCGTTTTTTCATGTTGATTTCTCTCTTGATTGTTTAAGGTAATTTCATTAATCGGGCAATGCCCGCATTGGCCACCGCCATGCCCATGGTGGCGGTCACTGTCACGCAAGATCCATAACCAGCACAGGACAGTCCCTGTAGCGGAGCATCACCCGCTTGCCCGGCATCATCATTACCCGTTTGCCACAAATCGGGCAAAATGGCCGGCTGGTCAAACCAGAAACAATCCACATTCATTTTGGGAACCCGTTTCAGGGCCTTGCCGTTATGATCCGAACCCTTCGCGAAACCATGCTGCTTGCGCAGAATATTACGCAAGCGGGCCAGCAAGGCATCATTGCGAGCCTGTGACAAGTCACCGGCACTCAAACTTAAGGGATTGGTCTTGCCCCCCGCTCCGCCACACATGATCAGGGGAATCTTGCGCTGGCGGCAGGCCAGCACCATGGCAACCTTGGCCGAAACCTGGTCGGTACAGTCAATAAAAACATCGGGACGCCTGCCATCCAGCAACTCATCAATATTGTTGGCATCAACAAAATCTTCAAACGGGTACACCTGACATTCAGGATTAATGCCTGCCACACGCTCTGCCATCGCCTGGACCTTGGCCATACCCATAGTTTGGCTTAAGGCATGAATCTGCCGGTTTACATTGGACTCGGCCACATGATCCAAATCAGCCAGCGTGAGATAGCCAACACCGGAACGGGCCAGGGCCTCGGCCACCCAGGAACCGACACCACCAATGCCAGCCACCATCACATGAGCACTGGCAAGGGTTTGCGTTGCTTTTTCACCATATAGCCGGCGCAAGCCACCAAAGCGACGCTCATTATTACTTTCCTGCATACTCATTTATGTCTCTTTTGTCCTATACTGAAGTCAGGCTATTTTAACGTACATTTTTAAATCGAATTCAAAGTGAAGACTCCTCTTCCTACCGCCTTACACAAGGCTATTGAACATATCCAGAAATTCCGCCTGTGGACCGATGAAGAACGCGAGCTGTCCATGTTGCAAACGCTTGCCGAACATCCGTCCCCAGAAGAAATCTGGGTATTTGGTTACGGTTCTTTAATCTGGCGCCCCGAATTCAATTTTCAGGAAGATCGCCTGGCCACACTGCAGGGCTATCACCGCTCACTATGCCTGTGGTCCAGTGTCAACCGGGGCACCCCCGAGCAGCCGGGCCTGGTTTTTGGTCTTGATGTTGGTGGCACCTGCCAGGGCAAGGTTTACAAACTGCATGATAACAACATCCATGAACAGTTCCGCCTGCTCTGGAAGCGCGAAATGCCCTCGGGCGCCTACATTCCCAAGTGGATCCGCTGTGAAACCATGATGGGGCCCATCACCGCGCTTGCCTTTGTCATGGACATCAACAGCCATGCCTACGTGCAAGGACTTACCCGGGAAGAAACCGTTGATATCGTTCTTAATGCCACAGGCTCCTGTGGTCCCTGCCCCGAATATGTACTGGAAACTGCCAATGCCCTGGCCCAGGCAAGCATCAATGATGAAAATCTGTTTGAACTGGCCGAACTTATTAAGCAACGCATTGCCAAACCGTAAGCACGGTGACTGCAGTGCTGTAAACTAACCCTTTTACGTATCCATTTCACTGCCATGTCTATTGCCGATTTGCGCCAAAAGTACGAAAGAAACGTTTTACTTGAATCCCAGCTGGCCCCCGACCCCATGGCCCAGTTTTCAAACTGGTTTGAAGAGGCTCGCCAGGGAGAAATCCTCGAGCCCAATGCCATGATCGTTTCCACGGTTTCCGCTGAAGGTAAACCTTCTTCCCGTACGGTCCTGTTAAAAGGTTTCGACCAAGAGGGTCTGGTGTTTTTCACCAGCTACGAATCCAACAAGGGTAAAGACTTAAGCGGCAACCCCAATGTCAGTGCCCTTTTCTGCTGGCTGCCGCTTCAAAGGCAGGTGCATATCAACGGTCATGTCGTCAAACTGACCGAAGAAGCTTCCACCGATTATTTCAACAGCCGTCCCGAAGACTCACGCATTGGCGCCTGGGCTTCCATTCAAAGCCAGCCCATTACCCGTGCAGAACTCGAATCCCGGGAACAGCATTTCAAGGAAAAATTCGGCAGCCATATACCCAAGCCCCCTTACTGGGGCGGTTATTTGATTATTCCGGAAACCATCGAATTCTGGCAAGGCCGGCCCTCACGCCTGCACGATCGCATCAAATACAGCAAAGACAATAATGGAAACTGGACCTTCACGCGCCTGTCGCCCTGATATGCCTGTTTTTTTCTGATTCACAAGGTTTACCCATGAGCTTACGTGCTCCCGATTTTGATTCTCCCGCATTTAGAACGGCATTGGGCCGCTTTGCCACTGGCGTTACCATCGTCACCACCACTCACCCCGACACTGGCAAGCCGGTTGGATTAACCGTCAGTTCTTTCAATTCGGTGTCGCTCAATCCGCCGCTGGTTCTATGGAGCCTCACCCAAGACTCTTCCAATATCAGGGCATTTGAACAAACCGAACGGTATATTATTCACGTTTTGGCCGCCGAACAGCTTGAGCTGGCCCGTCGCTTTTCCAAAGGTACGGCTGAAGAACGCTTTGCCGGTGCGCATTACACCCTGAATGAATATGGCGTGCCCAAACTGGCCAATGAATGCTGCGCCGCCTGGTTTGAATGCTACAGCCGCAACCGTTACCATGAAGGAGATCACATGATCCTGATTGGTGAAGTGGAACGCTGCGGTCACACCCATAGCCTGCCTCTGGTTTACCATGCCGGCAGTTTCGACCTGACCCCGCAAGCCATTCTCAACAAGGCATGAAAATGAATGTGGATATTGAGTGCATTGTAATTGGTGCTGGCGTGGTGGGCCTTGCCACGGCCCGTAAACTGGCCATGGCCGGCAAGGAAGTGTTGCTGGTTGAAGCCGAGGAAGCCATTGGCATGGGCATCAGCTCACGCAACTCGGAAGTGATACATGCCGGTATTTATTATCCCACCAACAGCCTGAAAGCCCGCTTATGTGTACAAGGCAAAGAACGGCTGTACCGTTATTGCGAAGAACGAGCCATTGCCCACCAGCGTATTGGCAAACTGCTGGTGGCCACTTCAAGCGAACAGCTGCACCAGCTGGACAAAATACAGGCCCAGGCAAAAGCCAACCAGGTTAATGACTTGCAAAAGCTGAACCGGCAAGATGTCCTGGCCCTGGAACCCATGCTGCACTGCGAGGCGGCCCTGCTGTCGCCCTCCACCGGCATTATAGACAGCCATGGCCTGATGCTGGCCTTGCAGGGCGACCTTGAAAACCATGGCGGGCAGTGTGTTTTCCATACGCCACTGGAAAGCGTGATCATAGAAGAAGACGGCGCCTTCAACTGTACCTTTGGTGGTGCCGAGGCCATGAACCTGCGATGCAACATCCTGATTAACGCTGCCGGCCTGCACGCCCCCAGCCTGGCACGGCAGTTCAAAGGACTCAACCCGGCGTTTATCCCCCCCGAGTACTACTGCAAAGGCAATTACTTTACCTTAAGCGGCAAGGCGCCTTTTTCCCATCTCATTTATCCTATGCCCAACGAGTCTGGCCTGGGTGTCCACCTGACACTCGACTTAGGCGGACAGGCAAAATTTGGCCCCGATACCGAGTGGATCACTGAAGAAGACTATGCCGTCGATCCCGCCCGTGCCCAACAATTCTATATGGCCGTACGCAGCTACTGGCCCGAACTGGCTGATGGCAGCCTTGAACCCGGCTATGCCGGTATACGCCCGAAAATTGTTTCACGCGATGACGCCGCTGCCGATTTCATGATCTCGACACCTGCCCAGCACGGTATCGCCAATCTGGTTAACCTGTTTGGCATCGAATCACCCGGCCTGACCTCCTGCCTGGCTCTGGCAGATGAAGTCTGGCAAGCACTTAACCCAACATCCCATTAACATGCAAAAAGATTACATCCTTACCGTTTCCTGTCCTGACCGTACCGGCATTGTGCATGCCATTTCCGGTTTCCTGCTTGAACTGAATGGCAATATTCTGGATTCGCAGCAATTTGGCGATGAAGAAACCCGCCAGTTTTTCCTGCGTGTTCATTTTTCCCTGGAAACCGCACAAGACATTGAAAGCCTCAAGCAAAAATTCACGCCTCTGGGTGAGCAGTTCAACATGAACTGGAATCTGTATAGTGCCCAGCAAAAAGCCCGAATCCTGATCATGGTCAGCAAACAGGGACATTGCCTGAATGATCTGCTGTTCCGCGCGCATCACGGTTCATTGCCAGTGGATATCGTTGGAATCGGTTCCAACCACCGTGATTACGAATCCCTGGCAGCTTCTTATGGCATCCCCTTCCATTACCTGCCCATTACACCCGAAACCAAGCCTGCGCAAGAGCAGCAAATCATCCAGCTGGTAGAAGACCTGAACGTGGACCTGGTGGTACTGGCCCGCTACATGCAGATTTTGTCCGACAAGTTATGTCAGGCCCTACAGGGACGCGCCATCAATATTCACCACAGCTTTTTACCCAGCTTCAAAGGCGCACGGCCTTATCACCAGGCCCATGCCCGCGGCGTGAAAATCATTGGCGCCACTGCCCATTATGTGACGGCCGACCTCGATGAAGGCCCGATTATCGAACAGGATATCCAGTACGTCGATCACACCATGACCGCTGATGACCTGGCCCAGGTGGGCAGTGACACCGAGTCGCTGGTACTGTCACGGGCAGTGAAACACCATGTTGAACACCGTATTTTGCTAAACGGCCACAAAACCGTTATTTTCAAATAAAAACGTACCCGGCCGGCCTGTCCTCAGGCCGGCTGTAGTGCCTGCGTCACCAGCCATTGCTCAAACAGGCCAAGTGCCTCTGACGTTTTACGGTCATCGGGATAGCCAAAATAATAAGATTTGTCTACGGGCAATACCGCCGGCACCGGCATCACAAAACGCCCGCTCTTGATATGCTCCCTGGCAATAAAGGCCGGAAACAGCCCCATCCCCAAACCGGCATCCACCGCGGCCAGCAACATGCTAAAGACCTCATATCTGGGCCCCGCCAGTATGTGTGGTTCACAGTCATAATGGTTATGCTCGTACCATTGCATCCAGGCATCAGGCCGCGTCATCATGTGCAGGTGAGTCATTTCCGCCAATGCCCTCACCCCTTTGTTTTTAACCCGTGCCAGCAGTTGCGATGAACACACCGGAATCAGCTCCTGCTCGTAAAAAAGACGAATACTGTGGGTATTGCTCCAGGGCTGCTCGGCATGATAGATGGCGGCATCAACCGGAAAATCCTTGAATAAAAAAGGGGCCGTCTTGATGGAAAGACTGATGGCAATATCGGGATACTGCCGCTGAAAACCGGCCAGACGGGGAATCAGCCAGGTGGTAGCCAGGGTGGGAACGGTGCCAATATGCAGGCTATGCCCAATACCCGCCCGGCTGATCAGGCCAAAAGTATCTTTTTGCAATTGCTCCAGGTGATGCCGGACCCTTGCGGCATATTCCGCCCCATGATCGGTCAATACAATCCGGCGTCGCACCCGGGTAAACAGTTCAACCCCCAGACGTTCTTCCAGCCCGGCAACCTGCCTGAAGACGGCGCTATGCGTCAGGGACAGTTCTTCGGCCGCACGGGAAAAAGATCCCAGTCGCGCCGAGGCCTCAAATGCCTGCAACGCTCCCAGATTGGGCACTCCTTTACGCATGTTTTTTCCTTTCCAACGGATTGAAGTGACTATATTGCACCATATTGTGCATTTTTATCAATTGCCATGTGAATAAATGGCACATAAAATAAAGTTCATTATCTTGTAAAACCATAAAATCATCAATTTTCAGGAGCCAATACCATGTCTTCAAATCCTTCTTTCCACTGGGATGATCCTTTATTGCTTAACGAACAGTTAACTGATGAAGAGCGCATGATTCGCGACGCTGCCCACGCTTACTGCCAGGACAAACTGGCTCCACGCGTACTGGAAGCCTTCCGTCATGAAAAAACCGATCCTTCCATTTTCAGGGAAATGGGTGAACTGGGCCTGCTGGGCGTGACCATTCCGGTTGAATACGGTGGCTCAGGCCTGAACTATGTTTCTTACGGTCTGGTTGCCCGTGAAGTGGAACGTATTGACTCCGGCTACCGTTCCATGATGAGCGTACAGTCTTCGCTTGTTATGGTGCCTATCAATGAATTCGGCAGCGAAGCCCAGAAAAAGAAATACCTGCCCAAACTGGCCACCGGTGAATGGATTGGCTGCTTTGGTTTAACCGAACCCAACCATGGTTCCGACCCCGACGGCATGGAAACCCGCGCCAAAAAAACCGCAAACGGCTACAGCCTGACCGGCAATAAAATGTGGATCACCAATTCTCCCATTGCCGATGTATTCGTAGTATGGGCCCGTTGCGTAGGCGGCGAGTTCGATGGCAAGATCCGTGGCTTCATTCTTGAAAAAGGCATGAAAGGCTTAAGCGCCCCCGCCATTCATGGCAAAGTGGGTCTGCGCTCATCCATTACCGGTGAAATCGTCATGGACGAAGTAGAAATTCCTGACGACCAGATGCTGCCCGGTGTAAGCGGCCTGCGTGGTCCTTTCACTTGCCTGAACTCTGCCCGTTTTGGTATTGCCTGGGGTGCATTGGGTGCGGCAGAAGCCTGCTGGCATACTGCCCGCCAGTACACGCTGGATCGCAAGCAATTTGGCCGCCCTCTGGCCCAAAACCAGCTGATCCAGAAAAAACTGGCTGACATGCAAACCGAAATCACCATGGGCCTGCAAGGCTGCCTGCGTTTGGGTCGCATGAAAGATGAAGGCACTGCTGCCGTTGAAATCACCTCTATCATGAAGCGCAACTCTTGTGGCAAGGCACTGGATATTGCCCGCATGGCCCGTGACATGCTGGGCGGTAACGGCATTTCCGATGAGTTCGGTGTGGCCCGCCACCTGGTCAACCTTGAAGTGGTTAATACCTACGAAGGTACCCATGACATTCACGCCCTGATTCTGGGCCGTGCACAAACCGGCCTGCAAGCCTTTTATTGATCCAGGCATCAACATGCGGGCCAAGAAAACGGGCACGCATGTATTTGGTGGCATTGACATCTTCTCCACCCTAACCCGGTAACGGGTTCAGGATGGAGATTCCTCCGGCGAGACGCTGATGCCCCAGCGCAAGAATGTTCTGTGCCGCATTGAGGTCGCGGTCATGGGGAACACCGCACCCGCACGTCCATTCTCTTATTCCAAGACCTGTCCTACCTTTCGGACTGTTTTGGCGTGAGCCGCAACACGAGCAGGTCTGGGTGGTGTACGCTTCATTGACT
>Ga0265293_10003012_pt1 | contig 32265 bp, 21 predicted proteins | sample Munlanlewell138R_FD_192505 | JGI IMG/M metagenome (GOLD analysis project Ga0265293, IMG submission 192505) | Leachate microbial communities from a municipal landfill in Southern Ontario, Canada - Leachate well 138R | ecosystem: Engineered > Solid waste > Landfill > Unclassified | place: Canada... | reverse complement strand
AGGGCAGCCACGGGCACGCGCTCACCGGGGTACCACAGCGTGCGTGACTGGTACTTACCCGCCCAGATGGAGAGGTGCCGCACGGTCCAGCCGGCGCATAGATCCAGCACCCAAACCTCGCGCGACTTCGACGCGGCGTAGCCCGCCAGCCGCGCCTGCACGGCCTCGCCGCTGCCGGTAAGCACCACCAACAGCGCGGCCGCAGCCTCCTGCGTGGCCCACACCCCGCCGAGCGCGCTGGAGCCGCGCGCCGGGAAGACAGCCAGTGGCGGGCGCCACAGGTCAGCGACGCCGAGCCGGACGAGTGGGCGCACCCGCACCACGGCGCCAGAGTCGGCTAACCCTGCTCCTAACAGCCGCTCGAGGCGCTGCAGCACCTCGGCCGCCTGGCCAGCCGGCTGCGCGAGCCTGACGGCACGCCCGCGGCGCAGCTCGGTCAGGCGCGGGTCTGCGAGACGGCCGCGCTTGACCAGCGTGATGAACTGGGTGGCGGTCAGCTCCTCGGGCACGCTGGGCGCCGCGGGCGCACCGTTCGCGGGCCGCCACCGGCGCGCCTCCGACTTCTTGGCTGCCGCGCTACGCTTCATGCTCCGAGCATGGGCCAGCCGCGCCCACCGTGCCGCGCCTAGCGGGTCCACAGCCGAGAACAACTGCTCTCGCTGCCTACCTACCGACTCATCGCGCCTGAGCCTGCGTGCTACACTCCCCACCTGGAAGTGGCGGTTTCTCCAGGTCCCTAAATGCCCAAACGCGAAGACATAAAGAAGATCCTTATCCTCGGCTCCGGCCCCATCGTCATCGGGCAGGCCGCCGAGTTCGATTACTCCGGCACCCAGGCCTGCAAGGCCCTGCGCAGCGCAGGCTTCGAGGTGGTGCTGGTGAACTCCAACCCGGCCACCATCATGACGGACCCCGAGGTAGCCGACCGAACGTACATCGAGCCGCTAACGCCCGAGTTCGTCGAGAAGGTCATCGCCACGGAGAGGCCCGACGCGCTGCTCCCCACCCTCGGCGGTCAGACCGCGCTCAACCTGGCGTCCAAACTGTACGAGCTAGGTGTACTGAAGCGCTACGGCGTCGAGTTGATAGGCGCGAACTACGAAGCCATCCAGAAGGGTGAGGACCGCAAGCTCTTCCAGGAGGCCATGGCCAAGATCGGCGTGGCCACCCCCGCGGGCAAGATGGTGGGCAGCCTGGGCGAGGCGCTAGAGTTCGTGACCGAGATCGGTTACCCGGCGATAATCCGCCCCAGCTTCACTCTGGGCGGCACCGGCGGCGGCATCGCGCATGACGAGGCCGAGTTCCGCGCCATCGTCAGCCAGGGCCTGCACGACTCACCGGTCAACACGGTGCTGGTCGAGCAGTCGGTGCTGGGCTGGAAAGAGTACGAGCTCGAGGTCATGCGCGACAGCAACGACACCGTGGTCATCATCTGCTCGATCGAGAACTTCGACCCCATGGGCGTGCACACGGGCGACAGCATCACGGTGGCGCCAGCGCAGACCTTGTCTGACAAGGAGTACCAGCGCCTACGCGACTACGGCATCGACATCATCCGCGAGATCGGTGTCGACACGGGCGGCTCCAACATCCAGTTCGCCATCAACCCTGAGGACGGCGCCGTCATCGTTATCGAGATGAACCCGCGCGTGTCGCGCTCGTCGGCGCTGGCCAGCAAGGCCACCGGCTACCCGATAGCCAAGATCGCGGCGCTGCTAGCGGTCGGCTACCACCTGGACGAGTTGCCAAACGACATCACGCGCGAAACGAAAGCCGCGTTCGAACCGAGCATCGACTACGTGGTGACCAAGGTGCCGCGCTTCGCTTTCGAGAAGTTCCCTGACGCGCCGGACGCGCTCGGCACGCAGATGCGCTCCGTGGGCGAGGTCATGGCCATCGGTCGCACCTTCAAGGAGTCGCTGCTCAAGGCGCTGCGTTCGCTCGAGCTGGACGTGCGCAGCGAGACCAGCGACCTGACGGAGGAGCAGTTGGAGGCGCGCCTCTACCCCAACCCCCGGCGGCTCCCGGCCGTGCTGGAGTTGCTGCGGCGCGGGCGCTCGGTGCAGTGGCTACACGAAGCCACCCGCATTGACCCGTGGTTCCTCGGGCAGCTGCGCGAGATAGCCCAGGTCGAGCGCGAGATCATTGAACTGCCCGAACCGGCCGCCTGGTCGTGGGAGCTGTGGCGCGAGATCAAGCGCATCGGCCTCTCCGACATGGACGTGGCGCAGCTGAAGGGCGTACCAGTAGCCGACGTGCGGCGCTACCGCCTGGCCAAGCGCGGCGAGCCCGTGTACAAGATGGTCGACACCTGCGCTGCGGAGTTCGAGGCGTTCACGCCGTACCTCTACTCGTCGTACGAGTGGGAGGACGAACTGCCGCCCACCAGCGACCCGAAGGTCATGATCCTGGGCTCGGGCCCGAACCGCATAGGCCAGGGCGTGGAGTTCGACTACGCCACGGTGCACGCCGTCTGGGCGCTGCAGACCGCCGGCTTCGAGACCATCATGGTGAACTCCAACCCCGAGACGGTGAGCACCGATTACGACACGGCCGACAGGCTCTACTTCGAGCCGCTCACTTTCGAGGACGTCATCAACGTCGTCGATCACGAGAAACCCGACGGCGTCATCGTGCAGCTGGGCGGCCAGACGCCGCTGAAGCTGGCGCGGGCGCTGGAAGAGGCAGGCGTGCCCATCTGGGGCACCCCGGCAGCCGCTATCCACGAGGCGGAGGACCGTGACGCCTTCCACGCGCTATGCGAAAGGCTCCAGATCCCGCAACCGCGCGGTGGCGTGGCCACCGAGCCGGCCGCGGCGGTGCAGCTCGCCGACATCATCGGTTACCCCGTCATGGTGCGCCCCAGCTACGTTCTGGGCGGCCGGGCCATGCGCGTGGTGCGCTCGCGCGAGGAGCTGGAGGAGTACCTCGCCGTGGTGTACGCCGAGTTGCCCGGCAACCCGAGCATCCTGATCGACGACTTCATCGAGGGCGCCATAGAGGTCGACGTCGACGCGCTGAGCGACGGCCGCACCACGGTTGTGGCCGGCATCATGGAGCACATCGAGCTGGCCGGCGTGCACTCGGGCGACAGCGCCACCATCACACCGCCGGTGCACCTGTCCGACAAGGTCATCAGGACCATCGAGGATCACACGGTCAAGCTCGCTGAGGCCATCGGCGTGCGCGGCCTCATCAACGTGCAGTACGTGGTGCGGGGCGACGACGTGCTGGTGGTCGAGGCCAACCCGCGCGCCAGTCGCACCGTGCCGTACCTCTCCAAGGCGGTCGACAAGCCGCTCGCCAAGTACGCTGCACTTATAGCCGCGGGCCGCACACTGGCCGAGATCGGTTTCACCGAGAAGCCCACTCCCAGCGTTTACAGCGTGAAGGAAGTGGTGCTGCCGTTCCTCAAGTTCGCGGGCGTTCTGCCCGTGCTGGGACCTGAGATGCGCTCCACGGGCGAGACCATGGGCATCGACGCCGACCCCTACCTGGCGTACTACAAGGCGGCCGTGGCGGCAGGTCAACGCTTCCCGTTACCTGGCGCTCAGGCCGTGGCGCGCCTCATCGGCGAGCCGCTTGAGGAACTTGCGCCCGAGCTAGAACGCCTGGGCTTCACCGTTAAGCGCGGCGCCGTCACGGACACCGAGCCCGACTACGACCTGCTCTTCGACGTGGCTCACACGGCCGAGCTGCGCCGGGCCCTGGAGAACGGCGTACCGTACTGCAGCACGCTAGAGGCCGCGCGCTGGACCGTGAAAGCGCTCGCGGCGCGTGCAGCAATCGAGCCCGGCGTGACGGCACTGCAGGACCTCGGAACCACAGCGTTGGTCGGCTAACGGCCGCTGTGGCCGCCTAACGTTCTGCGGGCAGCTCCCCTGCGACCTCGCCCTGCGCCTCGGACGCGCGCGCTTCTCCGCCCGTTGCGGGTACCTCGTCCAGGAGCCCCTCACCCAGCTCCGGGTCATCCAACCCGGTAATCACTTCACGGCGCCCGACCGGTAGCCGCTGACGCAGCGACTCGGCGTAGGAGGCCAACGAGGCCAGCGCCGCGTCCACCGGTTGCCGCAGCAGGAACTCGCCGCTGTCGACCTTGGCCACCAGGTGCATGGGCGCCTCCGCGAAGCTGTCGAGGATGCGCAGCACGGCGTCGCGGCTAAGGTTCACGTCTTGCGCCAGCTCCTCCAGCAGGAACACCGAGGGCGCGCGGTTACGCGCCAGGCGCGTTAGCACCTCCGAGGCGGCGCCGCGCTGCGCGACGCGCGCCGCCACGTCCGCTTCGAACCGTTTCAGTCCCTGTTCGAACAGGCCGTCGCGCGCGAAGTGCGACTCAAGATCGAGCGGGGTCACGGGCACCGTGTGGTGTAACTCCTCGAGGCGCCCCAGCGCCTCCCAGCTCCACAACGTGGCGCGCGCCAGGTCGGCCGGGTTGCTCAACCGCACGAGATCGGAGCGGTCACCGACCACCGCCAGGTAGTTGGCGGGCGAGTTGCGCCGGTGCGAGAGCAGGCCGGCCCAGTCGAGCCGCTCGCCACTGCGCAGCAGCTGCACGAGCACCTTGTAGCGGCGCCGGCCCAAGTCAGCGTGTAAGAAGTGCACGCCGCCAGCCAAAGGCTCGATGCGGTAACCGAGACGAGTGAACACGCGCCTCAGGCGCGAAGACAGCGCCACGGCCGCCAGCGCGGCGGCGTGGTCCTCGTCGCTCTCGTAGGCGGGGACCCGTGCGCCGCGAGCGGCAGTCGGCGCAGGCGTGGACGCCGCGACCGGCGCCCCCTGCCCTGCCGCACTGGCGAGGTCCACGCTGGGCTCTGGCCCCGCACTGCCCCCACTGCCCGCACTGTCTCCACTGCCACCACTGTCCCAGAGGCTTGCCTGTTCAGGTCCGCCTTCGGCGTACGGGCCGGACGAGCGTTCCGCCTCCGCTTCCGCGCCATCAGAGACGCTCCCAGCGCCGGAAACTGGACCAGCCGTCGCCCGCGTCGGGCGCTGCCCCAACCCCTCGCTCTCGAGTTCCGACAACGCGGTCTCGGCCCGATGCACAGCCAGCCGCGGGTCCAGGCTGGTTCGTTCGTCCGCCGGGGGGGCGCCAGTAACGGTGGCTTCGCTGGCGGCGCCGGGCTGGCGCCCCACGCTTGCGTCAGCGGCGTGCGCCTCCTGGCGCGCGGCGTCGGCAGATTCCGGAGCGCCCGGGCCATCTGCTGCGAGCTGCGCCGCTTCAGCGCCGACTGCCTGGTCGCCGTCACCCCGGGGCCCGTCATCGTCCGCGCCGGAGGCTTCCGCGTCTGGCTCCTCCGTGGTTACGACTCGCACGACCGGGGTCACGCCGAAGCGCCCCTCCGCCAGCCGCGTAACGAGCAGCTCGTCGTTGACGTCGAGCCCGTGCGTCCGGTACAGCGCGCCCAGACCAGACACGACGCGGGGGCCGCTCATGAACGCCGTGTGCTCCTCGCCGGTGAGGCTATCAACTACTGTGACTTCGCCCTCGGCGGGAAACAGGCCGATCATGGTGCGCGGCAAGGTCATGTTGCCGCCCCTTAGGCAGACACGTGTGAGCGGGTAGCGGTACTCGTGGGCCATGCGGATCTCCTGGCTCTGCTTAGGGGCGAAGTGTACCAGACGCCAGGCCGGGCGCCACCCCGGCGGTCAGCCGAACTTGAGTACTCGGCGCTTCTTGCGCTTGGTAGCCGGCTTCGGCTCCTGCGCGGCGGCTTGAGCCTGGCGCGGCTGCCCGGCTGCACCGGCCGCCTGTTTGCCCCGCTCCCCGCCAGACTGCTTAGTCTTGGCTGCTTGAGGTTGCTGACGCCCAGGCGCCTGCTTCGGTTTGGCGGGCGCCTTGGCGGGTTCCGCGGCTTTCTGCGCTTGGCTCTTCTGCTGTCCTTGAGCTGGTTTCGGCCCCTTGACCGCCTGTTTGGCGCCGCTCTTGGCGGCTTGCGGCTCCTTGGCTGCCCTGCCATCCTTGCCGCCAGTGGCGCCCTTCGTTTCCTGGCTGGCCTTCGCGTCCTTCCTGCCCTTGGTGGCGGGGGCCTTGCGGGCGGGGCGGCTCGTGCGGGTCTCGGCCGCTACGCCCTCGGCCACGCCCTGAGCTGGGCTCTTAAGCACCTTCGGCGGCCGCGTGACGACTATGCGCTCCTCGGGTTCGATCTCGGGCATCTCCATGTCGGCGGGCAGCAGGTCTATCTGGCGCTGGGTCGGGTTAGCGGCCAGGATCCGCACCTCGACGCGGTCACCCAGCCGGTACTTCTTGCGGGTGTGCTTGCCCATGAGCATGAGCGAGTCCTCAAGGTAGAGGTAGTAGTCGTCCATGAGCTGGCTCACGTGCATGAGCCCCTCTACGCCGTTGGGCAGCTCGAGGAACAAGCCGAAGTTGGTGACGCCCACGATGGTGCCGGTGTAAGCCGTGCCGATCTCGTCCTTCGCCCAGCGCGCGTGGAAGTAGCGGGTCAGGTCGCGCTCGGCTTCCTCTGCCACGCGTTCGCGCGCGCTGATGTGCTCGGCCAGGCGCGGGAAGTCCGTTCGCATGCGCTCTTTCAGCGTGGGCGAGAGCCTGTGCTGCAGCATGCCGCGCACCACGCGGTGCACGACCAGGTCGGGGTAGCGCCGGATGGGGCTGGTGAAGTGGAGGTAGCTGGGGAAAGCCAACCCGAAGTGGCCCAGGTCCTCGCTCGAGTACTTGGCCTGTTTCAGGCTGCGCAGCAGGAGCGTGCTGACCAGCTGCGCTTCGGGCTTGCCGGCGGCCTGCCGCAGGATGGCCTGAAGGTCCTGCGGTCCGGTGTGCTCCAGATCGAGCGTGTACCCCAGCTTGCCGAGCGCCTTCTGCAGCGCGCCGAGCTTCTCGTCGCTGGGGTCCTCGTGAACCCGGAACAGCGCCGGCACCTCGCGCCGGGTGAGTTCCTGCGCCACCAGCCTGTTGGCCAGCAGCATCAGTTCCTCGATCAGCTGCCGCGCCGAGTCCGAGCGGATGGGCGTTACGTGCAGGGTGCCCTCGTCGTCCACGTCGACCTTGGCCTCCGTGAAGTGGAAGTCGAGCGCCCCGGCGCCGATGCGCGCCTTGCGCAGCTGCTGCGTGAGGTTGAGCAGCACCTTCACGTCGCGCTCGAGCTTGCGCTTGCCTTGCGGCAGGCGCCCGCCGTCTGAGAACTCCTGCACCTGTTCGTACGTGAGGCGCGCGTCGGACTGGATGACGGTCTCCTTGAACTTGAAGCCCTTGACCTCGCCTTCACGGGTGATGTCTACCAGCACGGAGAGCGCCAGGCGCGCCTTGCCTTCCTCCAACGAGCAGATGCCGTTCGACAGCTCCTCGGGCAGCATGGGTAGAACGCGGCCGGGCAGGTACACGCTGGTGGCGCGCTCCACTGCCTCCTCGTCGAGCGAGGTGCCCTCCGCCACGTAGTAGCTCACGTCGGCGATGTGCACGCCCACGCGCAGCAGGCCGTCGCGGGAGCTGTCGAGCCGCTCGACAGAGATGGCGTCGTCGAAGTCCTTGGCGTCCTCGCCGTCCACGGTCATGGTGTTGACCTTGCGGTAGTCGGTGCGGCCACCCATCATCTCGGCGGTGACGTGGTCGGGCACCGCCTTGGCTTCCGCCATGGTGTTCTTGTCGAACTCGGCTTTGAGGCCGTACTTCACGATCACGGCGCGGGTCTCGACCTCGGGATCGTCGGAGTCGCCCAGGAACTCCAGCACCTCGCCGAACGGCTCCTTCTCGCCCGACACCTCGGGCCACACCATGCCGACCACGATGCGCGAGCCGCCCTCCAGCTTGCCGACGGACTCGGGTGTGAGCAGTATCCGCTCGCGCAGGCGCACGCTGTCCGGCCGCAATATGGCGTAGCCGCGGGCGTACTCGAGCGTGCCGACCACCTGCTGGTAGCCGCGCTCAACGATCCGCACGATCTCGCCGCTGGGGCGCTCGTCGTCGCCCTTCTGCGGGCTGGGCCGCGCGATGACGCGGTCCGTGTCCCAGGCTCCGCCTAAGCGGTCGGCGGGGATGAAGAGGTCCTTCCCGCCGGCGTCGGGGATGACGAAGCCGTAACCGCCCGAGGCGACCTGCAGCTTGCCCACGATCAGGTTCATCTCCTGCGGCAGGCCGTAGGTGCGGCGGCGCGTGCGGACCAGGTCGCCCCGGTCCACAAGGTCGGCCAGCACCGTCCTTAAGGTGCCGCGGTCGTCGAGCTTGAGTCTTCTTTGAATGTCTTGTACGTGCCAGGGGCGCTCCGGATGATCGTGGAAGAAGCGCATGACCTGGTCGATATCGGTATCAGGCATCGCAGCAAGTGTAGCGCGCCGAGGTGATGGTGCCCGCCGTACTCGCCTGCGCGCCTTCACGCGTCCTTGGGGTTGCGGCGCGCGGGTGGGTCAGCCGACCCGCAACCTTTCGCTTTCGGCCAGGGCGGTAAGGGCGTTCAGGGCGGGCGAGGGCGCGAACGCCTGCAGCGCCGCCAGCGCCGCTTCGGCCTCCTGGGCTATGCGGTCGCGCGCCCTGCGGTGCGCGCCGTGAGCGTGAATGAGCTCGATCATGCGCTCCACGTCGCCCGGCCGCGCGGCGCGCCGTTCGACTATGGCCCTGGCCTCCGCCAGGTCGTGGTCGAGCAGCAGGACGAGCACCGCGTATGTGGCCTTACCCTCTCTCAGGTCGCCGCCCACGGGTTTGCCGAGGCGCTCGGGGTCACCCAGCAGGTCGAGGTAGTCGTCCTGCATTTGGAACGCCCTGCCGTAAGCCAGCGCGAACGCTCTAAGCGCTGCCGCCTGCGCTGGCGGCGCTCCGGCCAGCAGCGCGACGCCCTCGCAAGCGGCGGCCAGCAGGGCGGCGGTCTTGCCCTCGATGACGCGCTGGTAGTTCTCGTACGAGTAATCGGCCAGCGACGCGACCTGGAACTGCAGCACTTCGCCCTCGCAGATGGCGGCGGCGGTGTGCGACATGAGCCGCGTGAACTCCGGGCTGCCGGTGCGGGCGAGGAGACCGAGCACGCGGGCCAGCATGAAGTCGCCCGACATGACGCTGACCACGTTGCCGTAACGCTTGAAGGCGGCTTCGCTGCCGCGGCGTGTATCGGCGTCGTCTATGAGGTCGTCGTGCAGTAGCGAGGCGGAGTGCAGCAGCTCGACCGCCAGCGCCACCTGCATGGTGGCCTCCGGGTCGGCCGCCAGGAGCCTGCCCGTTAGGAACGCCAGCGCGGGCCTGAGGCGTTTGCCGCCGGCGGCGACCAGGTCTTCGCCGATGGCTTCGATGAAGGCGACGTTTGAGGTCAACTCGTTCGGCAGGCGCTCTTCGAAGCGGCGCAGGTCGGGGGCGATCAGCTCGAACATGTCGGTCAACTATACCCAGTGCCCACGCGGCGCCCACCGCGCGTTAGGCCACCGCTTCCCGGGCCGCCTCAGCCTGCCGGCTGGAGGTAGTACGCCAGGCGCTTGAGGCCCGCCACGAAGTCGATGGGCTCAACCCGCACGTCTTGCGGCACCTGCAGGACGGTCGGGGTGAAGTTGAGGATGCCGCGGATGCCGGCGTTCACCAGCGCGTCGGCGGCGGACTGTGCGTGGTTGACCGGCACGGTGAGGAAGGCGATGTCGAGCCCGAGCTCCTCAACGTACTTGGCTAGGTCGCTGGTGTCGTGAACCTGCAGTGCGCCGAAGCTTCGCCCCACCTTCGACGGGTCGTTATCGAACCCGCAGCGCAGCCTGAAGTTGTAGTTCTGGAAGTAGGGGTAGTCGACCAGTGCCTGTCCCAGGCGCCCCATGCCGACGATGGCAACGTTCCAGTCGCGTGTGAGGCCCAGCAGGCTGCTCAGCTCGCGGCGCAGGATGGCCACCGTGTAGCCGCGCCCACGCGTGCCGGACGCTTCGGCGTGCACGAGGTCCTTGCGCACCTGGTGAGCGCTCACGCGCGCGGCGGCGCCTAGTTCCTCGGAGGTCACGTAGTCGACGCCGCTCTGCTCGAGGCCGGTGAGCACACGCAGGTACCCCACCAGGCGACTGATGGTCACCGATGGGATCTTCCTAGGCATGGTCCTGCCTGGGCTCGCCTGCGTCCTCACCGCTCATCAGAGCCCGCGCGCGAAGTTCTCTATGCCCTCGGCTGCCAGCCGGCTCTGAGCGTCGCTGAGCGCGGCGCCCTGGTAAGGGCCAACGAGCAGCTTAAGGAGCGCGCCTTCCTGCACCTCGGTGACGGTGAAGCCGATGCCTTCCAGGCGTTCGCGCTGCGGCAGCGAGCTCTCGCGGTTGGCGTAGGCGCCCACCTGCAGGTAGCGCCCGGAGGCCGCGGCGGCTGGTGCCGCTGGCGTGGCGGCGGGCGCGGCCGGAGCGGCCTGCGTGGTACTGGCGGGCGCGGCGGGCGCCGTGGTGGCGGCCACGCCATCTTCGGGTTCGAAGCGGTACACGGTGGGGTCTACGATGCCGAAGGTGCCGTCGACCTGATCGGCGACCCGGCGCGCTTCGCTGTCGGAAGCGTAGGGCCCTAGGAGCACGATGGTCAGGTTGCCCTGGGTGCCGAGCAGCACCGGGTAGCCGGCGCCCTGGAACTGCTGCGCCAGGCGCTGCGCGTTGTCGGCGTTGCCGAAGGCGCCCACCGATACCCGGTAGGAGGCCTCCTCGGCGCTGGCGCTGGCAGCGACCGGCGTGCCGGTCGGGGTCTGCGTGGCGGCGCTCGGGGTGGTCGCGCTGGGCGCGGTCGCGCTGGGGGTGGCGGGCGTGGCGCTTGGCGCCGTGGTGGACGTGGTGGTCGTGCTGCCCGGTGTGGCGGCGCCGGAAGGCGGCAGGGCTGTCACGCCGCCTGTAGAGCCGCTGGCCGTGCCGCCTGTGGTGCCGCTGACAGTGCCGCCTGTAGTTCCGCCTGTGGTCGCGCCCGTGCCGGAGCCGGTACCACTGGCCGGTCCGGCAGTGCCGGTCGGCGGCAGTACGGCTACGCCCGCCGGCGACGCAGGCGTTTCGGTCACGGTGCCGGTCGCGGGGTCCGTGCTTGCGCCCGGCTCAGCCGGCGTTGTCGCACCCGGTTGGGTGCCCCCGGGCTGCGCCACTCCAGGCTGACCGGTGCCAGCCTGTGTAGCGCCGGGCGTGGTGGTTCCGGTGATGGGGGTGGACGGTTGGGCGGGCGGTGTCGTGGTGGTCGTGCCACCTTGCCCGAACGGGAAGAACGAGCCGCCCGATATGAGGGTAGCGATGATTCCGGCGATCACGGCCACTAGAGCCACGCCGATCAGCAAGTCGGGCCAGTTGCGCCTAAGCCAGTCCATGAGTCCCATTCTAAGGCTTGCGCCGGGTAATTGGTCCAACCTCGGTTCCCGGGTGGCTATTAGTGCCGCCCAGGAACCGAGGGGTCGAGGTCAGAGGTAGGTGGTGATCGCCGTGCAGGCGGGCTGGAATCCGCCCTCACAGGCACCCACCCAGGCGTCGCGCGCGCCGCCCCGCCGGTCCTGCGAGAAGAGCGCCCAGCCCAGGTTGTACAGGCTCTCGTTGTCGGTCGGGTTCTGGTCGACCAGCAGTTCGTACACGGTCTGCGCTTCGGAGTAGCGCTGGGCGGCCAGGTAGCCGGCCCCGAGGTTAACGCGCGACTCGATGCTGTTGGGGTTGAGTTGCACGGCCCGCTCGAAGTTGCGCACGGCGGCCGCGTAGTCGCCCAGCTGGTAGGCGGCCAGGCCGCTCCACAACTGCACCTGGGGGTCGTTAGGGCGTGCGTCGAGCACCTGGCGCAGTTCCAGGTCCGCGGCGGTGAAGTCACCGGCGCGGTAATGCGCGCGGCCAGCGATGAAGCGGGCGTCGACTAGCAGTGCGGGGTCGTTCAGGCGCCGGATGGCTTCCTGGGCGTTACTCAGCGCCGCGGCGTTCTGACCGAGGAGGTCGTTGGCGCTAGCCAGGGCCAGGTACACCTCGGCCCGGTCGGCGCCCAGCTGCTGGGCGCGCTCGAGCGGCGCGAGGGCAGCGCGCGTCTGGCCGCTCTCTAAGTAGCTGACGCCGAGGTTGTACTGCGCTTCCCACGAGGAGGAGTCGATGGCTACCGCACGTTCGAACGATTCGGTGCCCTGCGCGTCGCGGCCGAGGCTGCGCTGCAGGGTTCCCAGCTTGACCAGGATGTTGGCCTGAGCGCCGGTGTCCGCTACGGCTTCGGCCTTCTGCAGGGCGCGCTCCAGCGACCAGATGGCGTAATCGATCTGCCCCTGGCTGACGTAGATGTCGGACACGAGCGAGCTGACGCGGTGGTCGCCGCTCTCGGCCTCGAGCGCGGTGAGCTCGGGCAGGGCCTCCAGGCCACGGCCCGCGCGCTGCAGCGCCTGACCGCGCCTGAGGATGTACTCGGAGTTGGTCGGCTCCAGTTCCAGAGCGGCGGCGTAGGCGTCGGCCGCCTCGCCCCAGCTCTCGGTCAGCTCGAGCTGACCGGCGAGCCCCAGGTAGGCCTGCACCCTGTCGGTGGCGTCGGCCTCGGGCTCGGCCTGCTCGAGCGCCGCCCTGAAGGCCTGGGCCGCTTCGGCCGGGCGCCGCAGACGCGCCAGCGTGACCGCGCGGTTGAACTGACCGTCGAACCGCTCGGGGTAGAGGCGCGTTACTTCGTTGAAGGCGAACAGGGCGGCCTGGTAGTCGCCCCTGGAGAACTGCGCTATGCCGAGGCCGTAATGCGCGTCGCCCGACAGGTAATCGAGCGCTATGGCTTCAAGGAAGCTCTCGCGCGCCTGGTCGTACTCAGAGATCTCGTACTGGGCGTTCCCCAACGCCACCCAAGCGGTGACACTGCCAGGATTGGCCTGGACCTCTGCGCGTAGCTGGGCCAGCGTCGACTGCCCCCAAGCCGGCGAGAGCAGGAGAACGGCAGCCAGAACGGTGAGGACCGCCCTGCTGCTCCACCTGCGATTACCTAGAACCATTCCAGCCTCCAGATCGCGGTGCCAGACGCCGCCACGACTCGTGCGCTAAGGCAGCCGTAGGCAACGTGTGCTACGCGAGAATCGCTGGCAAGTCTATAACGCGGGCAGGGCGGCGGCATGTGAAAAGCACTACCTGATGCGCCCGCTGCAAGCGGCAACTACAGCGTGCTGGAGGCGCCCTGCAGCGCCAGCTGCCCGCACGCGGCCCCGGCGTCGCGGCCCCGGCTGAAGCGCACCGACACGCTGACTCCGGCCTGCTTGAGGGTGTTCTCGAACTCTGTGAGGCGCGCCCGCGGCGTGCCGGCGAAGCCGGAATCGGTCCACGGGTTGAACGGGATGAGGTTCACGTGGCTGTTGAGGTTCGCGAGCAGCTGCGCCAGTTTGCGCGCCTGCCACACGTGGTCGTTAACGCCGTCCAGCATGGTGTATTCGATGGTTATGCGCCGACCGATCTGCGCCTGCCACTCATGCAGCGAGGCCATGATCTCGGCTACCGGCTGCGCGTGAGCGGTGGGGATGATGCGTTCGCGCGTTTCCTGGTCGGGTGCGTGCAGGCTCACCGCCAGCACCAGCGGCAGCTCCTCGGCGATGAGCCTCCGGATGCGGTTCGGCAGGCCCACGGTCGAGAGGGTGATGCGGCGGGGCGACATGTCGAGCGCTTGCGGGTCGATGAGCGTGCGGATGGCGCCCACGGCGTTGTCGTAGTTGAGCAGCGCCTCCCCCATTCCCATGAGCACCACGTTACGGATGCTGGTGGGCTCGATGCCCTCGAGGCGGGCCACCACCACCAGCTGCGCCACGATCTCGCCCTGGGTGAGGTTGCGACCGAACCCCATGGCGCCGGTGGCGCAGAAGGCGCAGCCGGCGGGACAGCCGACCATAGAGCTTATGCACACCGTGCGCCGGCCTGCGTACGGCATGTACACGGCCTCGGTCTGCTTGCCGTCCGGCAGGGTGAAGAGGTAACGCACCGAGCCGTCGTACGAGGCGAAGCGGTCCGCGCGCACGAACGGGTCCACGCGGTACGAGGCCGCCAGCTCCTCGCGCATGCTCGCAGGCAAGTTGGTCATGCCGGCGTAGTCGGCTACGCCGTGCCGGTAGAGCCAGTCGGCCAGCTGCGTGCGCCTGAACTCAGGTTGGCCGTCTGGCAGCGGCAGCTGCTCGACCGGGTAGTCATACAAGCTCGGCAGGCTGGCGCCCGCAGCCGCGTTGACCATAGGCAGCTGTGCGCTTGCCTCATCGGGTGTCTCGGCACTCATCGCCTGGGAGGTTACCCCTGTTGGGCCGCGATATCATGCGCGTGACCGACATCGCCTACGCGCACGGGGCTGGAGGGTCAATGCTTACTCGCAAGGTCAAGACCATCGGCATGGTACTGGCGGGCGGCAAAGGCTCGCGCCTGCACCCCCTCACGTGGAAGCGCACCAAGCCTTCGGTGCCGTTCGGCAGCAAGTACCGCATCATCGACTTCGCGCTCAACAACATGATCAACTCGGGCGTCTACGGCATCTACGTGCTGACTCAGTTCAAGGCGCAGTCGCTGACCGAGCATATTCAGCGCCATTGGCGCTTCGGCACCTTCCTCGACGACCACTTCATAACTCTGGCGCCCGCGCAGATGTACCTGTACGAGGAGCTGGGAGCCGAGTGGTACCGCGGCACCGCCGACGCCATCTACCAGAACCTTCACCTGGTCGATAACCACAGCGTGGACTTAGTTGCCATCTTCTCCGGCGATCACATCTACAAGATGGACATCGGCCACATGATCGAGTACCACCTCGACAACGACGCCGACGTGACCATAGCCGCCTACCCAACGCCGCTGGAGGACGGCCGTCGCTTCGGCGTTCTGCAGGTCGATAACGACTGGCGCATCACGGAGTTCCAGGAGAAGCCCGAGCAGCCGCGCGCCATCCCGGGCAGTGAGACGCACTGCCTGGCCAGCATGGGCAACTACGTGTTCAAGCTGGACGCGCTGGTCGAGATGCTGCAGGACGACGCTGCCAGGCCCGACTCCGAGCACGACTTCGGCAAGAACGTTCTGCCGCGCGCCCTGGAGAACGGTCGCCGGCTGTTCGCCTACGACTTCGCGCGTAACCCGATACCCGGGCAGGAGGGGCCCAACACCTACTGGCGCGACGTAGGCACGCTCGATTCGTACTGGGAGGCCAACCTGGACCTGGTGGCGGTGGAGCCCGAGTTCGACCTCTACAACGAGGAGTGGCCGCTGCGCACCTCGGCGGAGTTCTCGGCGCCAGCCAAGTTCGTGCACGAGGAGGACGACCGGCGCGGCCAGGCGTTCAACTCCCTCCTGGCAGGCGGCGTCATCATCTCGGGCGCCACCTTGCGGCGCACCCTGGCCTTCAGGCGCGTGCGCGTGAACTCGTACGCGCTGGTGGAGAACTCAGTGCTGTTCGACAACGTGCGCATAGGCCGCCACGCGGTGGTGCGCAACGCCATCATCGACAAGAACGTCGAGGTGCCAGAGGGCGAGGAGGTCGGCGTGGACCTCATGCATGACCGCCTGCGCGGTATGACGGTCAGCCCCAGCGGACTGGTGACCGTACCCAAGGGCTTCAAGTTCGAGTAGACGCCGACCTGGAGCGTCGCGCACGCACCATGCGGGACGGTGAAGGGGCATTAACCTAGAGTTCCGTCCTATACAGCCGCGGCTCATTCAGCGGTGATACCCTTCTGTGGATATAGGTTCGGGAAGGTGCCGTAGGCGCTGACTCTCGTTTTTCCCGCGGCGCCCGCGCTGCCTGAGCCCTGGAGGCCCTCGTTGAGACGATCGTTCAACCCCTGGCTGGTCGTGATGCTGCTCATTCTCGGCATCTTCGTCTTCAACCAGTTCAACTCGAACGGCGCCACACGCGACATCAACTACTCGACCTTCACCGAGCTGGTTGAGGAAGGCAAGGTCGCCAGCGTCACCGTGGACCGCAGCACCGGTGTCATCAGCGGCGAGCTCAACACCGAGTCGCAGGTCACCATCCAAGGGGAGCCGCAGACCATCCGCAGCTTCCGCACAACGGCCATCCTCACCGACTCGCTACTGGAGGAGATGCGCGGCAACATCGGCGCCGTCACCATCCGCAACCCGCCGCAGTGGACGGGTCTGCTGTTAACGTTCCTGCCCATCCTGGTGCTCATCGCCTTCTTCTGGTTCGTGTTCATGCGCGCCCAGGGAGGACCCAACCAGGTCATGCAGTTCGGCCAGTCCAAGGCCAAGACGTTCGGGCGCGAGAACAAGGTCAACACCACCTTCACCGACGTTGCGGGCCACAAGGAGGCCAAGCAGGAGCTCATCGAGGTGGTCGACTTCCTCAAGACCCCCCAGAAGTACCTGCGCATAGGCGCCGAGATCCCGAAGGGCGTGCTGCTGGTCGGGCCGCCGGGCACCGGTAAGACGCTCCTGGCGCGCGCCGTGGCGGGCGAAGCCGGCGTGCCGTTCCTCACCGTGTCGGCTTCTGAGTTCATGGAGATGTTCGTAGGGGTGGGCGCCAGCCGCGTGCGCAGCCTGTTCGAGGAGGCGCGCAAGGCGGCGCCGTCCATCATCTTCATCGACGAGCTCGATTCCATCGGGCGGCGCCGCGGCGCCGGCATCGGCGGCGGGCACGACGAGCGCGAGCAGACCCTCAACCAGATTCTCTCCGAGATGGACGGCTTCGAGAAGGACACTTCTGTCATCATCATCGCCGCCACCAACCGGCCCGACATCCTCGACCCTGCCCTGCTGCGCCCTGGGCGCTTCGACCGCCAGGTCACCATCGGCCTGCCAACGCAGACCGAGCGCAAGGACATCCTCAAGGTTCACGTGCGCAACAAGCCCGTGTCCGACGACGTGGAGTTGGGGCGCCTGGCCGAGGCCACACCTTCGTTCTCCGGCGCCGACCTCGAGAACCTCACCAACGAGGCTGCGCTCATCGCCGCGCGCAACAACAAGCAGATCATCACGTGGGCCGACTTCAACGAGGCGCTCGACCGCATCACTCTCGGGTTGCGGCGCGGCAGCCTGGTGCCCACCGAGGAGGAGCGCCGCAACCTGGCGTATCACGAGTCGGGTCACGCCGTGGCTTACGCCGCGCAGCCGGTGCTGGGCGACATCCGTAAGGTCACCATCATGCCGCGCGGTGGCGCGGGCGGTTTCATGGCGCCGCTGTCGAAAGAAGAGATGTTCTACGACGTGGAACGCTTCCGCTCGCAGTTGCGCGTGGCGTTCGCGGGCCGCGTTGCCGAGAAGAAGATCACCGGCACCATCTCGTCCGGCGCCAGCAACGACCTGAAGCAGGCCACCGAGATGGCGAAGCAGATGGTGCTCGACCTGGGCATGGGCAGCCGCGAGTACGTGGCGTGGGGTTCCGACCAGGGCCCGATCTTCCTGGGCGGCGAGATCTCGCGCCGCAAGGACTTCTCAGAAGAGACCGCCCGCGAGCTCGAGGAGGAGGTTGGCGAGATCCTCCGCAGCACCTACGACGAGACCGACGAGCTCATCACGCAGAACTGGACCACGGTGGAAGCCGTGGCCGAGGCGCTGCTCGAGCGCGAGACCATCGACGGCAAGCTCATTCATAAGGCGCACCAGATGGCGCTGGAGGGCAAGGGCGTTGCCGAGATCAAGGAGTGGATCGTGGCGTCCGCCGTTGCGTCCGAGCGCCGCGTGCAGGAGCTCGAGGAGCGCGAGAAGCAGGCCGTTCAGGAGCGCGAGAAGGCCGCTGCCGAGCAGGGCAGGCACGGTCCGCTGGAGCCGCGCCCGGAGCCGCGTCCGGTTGGCGAATCCGGCGACTGACTCACCACTACCGCCACGTCGCCGCGGGTTAGTAGCCTAAGGGCGCTATGTCGCTGATCGACGGGCGCTACGAGGTCATAGCAGAAAGGCCGCTGGGCGGTGGCTGCACGCTGTTCTACGCCACCGCGCCCGACGGCACGCCGCTCCGCATCGAGTGGTTCGACCTGACCCCCGGGCGCGAGGTCGAGTTCGAACGGTACCGGCGCCTCCTCAAACACCTCAAGAAGTTAGGCAAGGCCGCCTTGCACGACGTAGTGTCAAGGCCCGGCGCGCACTACGTGGCGTGGCATACGGCGCCGGAGGGCGCGGTGCCGGCGCGCGACCCGGAACTGGCGCGCCTGCTAACAGAGCATGGCTACGCGGCCGAGTCGGCCGAACTCCTCAAAGCCAACGGCCGCAGTGCCAGCGTGGGCCTTTACGGCCTAACTTTCGGCGACGAGGTGGCGCCTCAGGGCCTTGAAGCGCAGGAAGAAGGGGCGCCCGCCCGGCCCCTCAGGCACGTCGACGAGCCGCCACTGAAGTGGCTTCAGCGCCTCTCCCCCACCGCTCTCAGCTGGTCCATCAGTGGGCTCTTGCTGCTGGTGGCAGCCGTGCTCGCGTTCGGAGCCACGCGTTCGGGCTCGGTCAACCGGTTGGTGATCGTGCCGGACCTGGTGGGTCAGCAGGCCCAGCCCGCCGCCGACGCACTGAACGGCTTGGCGCTCGCGGTGGAGCCGGTGGCGCTGGCTTCCGACCTGCCCGCGGGCACCGTCCTGGCGCTGGAGCCGCCCGCCGGCGCCGAGCTGCGGCCGGGGCGCAGCGTCAGGCTCAGTTACGCGCTGCCGCCGGGGCAGGCCGCACCGACCGAGGTGCCGGCGGTTACCGGCCTGCAGTACCCGGGCGCGGCGACCAGGGCCCTGCAAGACGCGGGGTTACGCGTCGGCGAGGTGGCCCACGTCCACGCGCCGCAAGCGGCGGGCACGGTGGTCGCGCAGGGCGCCGAGGCGGGTCGACGCTTCGGCAGCGGGGCAGGCGTTGACCTGGTGGTGAGCCTGGGGCCGACCGAAGTGCAAACGTTCGTGCCGCAGCTGGTTGGGCTCGAGCTCGAGGAGGCGCGGCGGTTGGCGCACGTGGCCGGGATCTCGGACGACCGCATCTTCGTAGACGAGGTGGCCGCCACGCGCGGCTTCGCTGGCCAGGTGCTGAGCCAGTCACTGGCGCCTTACCTGCCCGTCAGCGCGGCAGGCGCGGTCCTCCGGCTGATAGTGCAGGTGGGTTCGGCAGGCGGGGCGACAGCGGGCGCCCCTGACCTGGTGGGCCTGCCCCTGGCAGAAGCGCAGCGCGTGGCTGGCGGTTGGAACGTTTCGGTTACCTCGCTGGCTAACCCGGGCCTGCCGGAGGGGGTGGTGGCGCAGACGCCAGCACCGGGCGAGACGGCGGAGGGCAACGACCTCGCGCTGCTGGTGAACGCGCATCCTGTATCCCTGTCACTGGACGGCGTGCGCGTGGTGGTGCGCGAGCCCCAGTTGCGCGAGGTGGCTTACGCCTGGACGATCTTCCCGGGCATCCGCACGCAGGAGGCTGAGGTGTGGGCCACCGACATCGAGGGGGTGCGGGTGCAGGTGGCCGTGGAGCAGGTCACGGGCGGTGAGATCTTCCGCGGGAGCTGGCTCACGAACGCGCCGGGGCCGGTGCGCCTAGAGCTGTACCTGGCGGGCGCACCCTACGGCCAGCCCCTCCTGGTACCCTAGGCGCTCCCGTACCGGCGGCTGCGCGCGCTCGGGGTATAGTTGCGTTTGGCTAATCGGCCGCTGCCTATGAAGTGGGCGTTGCGGCGGCGGTAGATCGCGTCACACACGGCGGGTAGGCAAGCCCCGCCTCGGCAGTCGAAGGGGACTAGTGCTTAAGACGTTCAGGGACCTGGGCAAGTACATAGGGAAGCACCGCACGGCGTTCGTCATCGCCACGGTGATGATCCTGCTCAACGGCTACTTCTCGACCCTCATCCCCATCATTCCGGGCCGCGTCATCGACGGCTTAGGCGCCGGCGGCATGACCTTCATCGACCTGCTAGCTCAGGTCGGTCTGCTGGTGGGCGTGGCAGCCATCGCGGGCGCGTCCATGGTCATCACCCGCCGCCTGGTTCTGGGCGCCAGCTGGGACATGCAGTTCGAGATCAGGCGCGACATCTTCGAGCATTTCACCAAGCTCGACGGCGGCTACTTCGACCGCACGCGGGTCGGCGACCTGATGGCACGCCTCACCGCCGACCTCAACGCCGTGCGCATGATGATCGGCATCGGTATCTACCAGATCATCAACATCACAATCGTCTTCGCCTTCACTGCCTACCGCATGTACCAGCTCAGCCCCACCCTCACGCTCATCACGCTCGCGGCGGCGCCAGTCATCTCGCTCTCGTTCTTCCTGATCCTCCGCATCGTTCACCGCCGCTACCAGCGCGTGCAGGAGCAGTTCTCGAACGTTTCGGCCATGGCGCAGGAGAACTTCTCCGGCATCCGCGTCGTTAAGGGCTTCGGCATGGAGGACCGCGAGGTCGACAAGTTCGGCGACCTCAACAACGAGTTCGTGCGCCGCAACCTGAACCTCGTGCGCATAGAGGGCCCCCTGCACCCGCTCATGGAGTTCCTCTTCGGGCTCACCGTCTCGTTCCTGCTCCTGGCAGGCGGTCGGCTGGTGCTGGGCGTGGGCGGCGACCTCACGATCGGTGAGTTCTCCAGCTTCGTGTTCCTCTTCGAGGGCATCCAGTGGCCCATGATCGCGCTCGGCTGGATCGGCAGCATCCTGCAGCGCGGCACCACCTCGTGGCGGCGCCTGAAAGAGATCCTCGAGAACGTGCCCGAGGTGCAAGACGACGCCAACACCGACTACTCGCTGCGCAGTGTCAAGGGCGAGATCGAGTTCCGCAACGTGACCCTCAACTACAGCGGCCGCAAGGTGCTGGACGACGTGAGCTTCAAGATCAGGGCTGGCGAGGCATTAGGCATAACGGGTCGCACCGGCGCAGGTAAGACGCTGATCGTGAACCTCATAACGCGCATCATCGACCCCGACTCCGGCCAGATCCTGGTCGACGGCGTGGACCACCGCAAGTACCCGGTGGAGGTGCTCAGGCGCTTCATCGGGCTGGTGCCGCAGGAGCCTTTCCTCTTCTCGGTCTCCATAGCCGAGAACATCGCTTACGGACTGCCAGGGGCGCCCGCCGAGGAGCTGCGGCCGCGCGTGCAGCGCGCCGCCAAGCTGGCCCAGCTGCATGACGAGCTGGAGGAGTTCTCGCGCGGCTACGAGACCGAGCTGGGCGAGCGCGGCGTCACGCTGTCGGGCGGCCAGCGGCAGCGCACGGCCATCGCGCGCGCCCTGATCCGCGAGCCCGCCATCCTGATATTCGACGACGCGCTATCAGCGGTCGATACGCAGACCGAGTCGCGCATCCTGGAGGGCCTGGCAGAGATGCAGGAGGGGCGCACTACCATCGTGGTCGCTCACCGCGTGAGCGCGTTCCAGAACGTGGACCGCATCCTGGTGCTGGACGACGGCCGCATCGTGGAGCAGGGCACTCACGACGAACTGGTGGCGCAGGACGGCTGGTACGCCGACGTGGACCGCCGCCAGCAGCTCGAGTCGGACCTGGAGGCAGCATGAGCCGCCGCCCGGTAGACCTGCTAGATACCGACCTGCCCGCCTACTCGGTGCAGGCCGCCAAGGACGCCTACAAGAGCAACAAGAAGGCGCGCCGCAGAGCCATGCGCGAGGAGAGCGTGCGCGACGAGGACGGCGAGGCGTTCGAGAAGGGCTACGACCAGGGCATCATGCTGCGCCTGCTGCGCTACCTGAAGCCGTACCGCCTGCAGCTCACCCTCTCCGTGTTGCTCCTGCTGATCTACAGCCTCCTAACGCCGGCGTTCCCCACTCTGCTCTCGTGGGCCATCGACCGCTACATCGTGGCCTCATCCCCCGAGTACGCCGCCCTCACCGTCGACGAGCGCCTGAGCGGCCTCACGTGGCTGGTGGTGGCGTACATGGCGCTGCGCGCGCTGAGCTTCGCGCTTCGCTACGGCTACACCTACCTGGTCGCGTGGATGGGCCAGCGCGTCATCTTCGACGTGCGGCGCGAGATCTTCAGCAAAATCCAGCGGCTGCACATGGGGTTCTTCGACCGCACGCCTGTAGGGCGCCTGATCACCCGCGTTACGTCCGACGTGGACGCCGTGCAGCAGATGATGACCGACGGCGTCGTCGGCCTGATCGCCGACGTGGGGCTCATGGTCGGCCTGCTGGTCTACATGTTCTCCATCAACTGGCGCATGGCGCTCATAACCCTGGTCGTCATGCCGCCGCTGTTCCTGACCCTCAACTTCCTGAGGCGCCGAATCCGCACCGCGTACCGCGCCACGCGCCTGCGCACGTCGCGCTCCAACGCCTACCTGGCGGAGAACCTGAGCGGCATGAAGACCGTGCAGCTCTTCAACCGTGAGGCGCGCAACCAGCGCGGCTTCGACGACATCAACCTCGACCTGCTGGAGGCGCACTACGAGCAGGTGCGCTGGTTCTCGCTGTTCTTCCCGGCGGTCAACATCATCGGCGCACTCAGCACGGGCCTCATACTCTTCTACGCCGGCACGCAGCTCCTGGGCGAGAGCGCCGCCCCCACCATCACGATCGGCGTGCTGGTGGCGTACATCCAGTTCTCGGGCATGTTCTTCAGGCCGCTGCAAGACCTGTCGGAGAAGTTCAACATCATCCAGGCCGCCATGGCCTCGTCCGAGCGCATCTTCGGGCTACTCGACACGCCTGAGCGCATCAACGATCCGGCGGATCCCACCCGCTTCGAGGACCGCTTCCGGGGCGAGGTCGTGTTCGACGACGTGTGGTTCGCCTACGACGAGGACGAGTGGGTGCTGCGCGGCGTGGACTTCACCATCAAGCCGGGTGAAAGCGTGGCATTCGTGGGGCACACGGGCGCCGGCAAGACCACCATCATCAGCCTGGTGAGCCGCTTCTACGACGTGCAGCGGGGCGCCGTGAGGATCGACGGGGTGGACGTGAAGGATTACGACCAGGTCGAGCTACGCCGTCACGTTGGCATAGTGCTGCAGGACCCGTTCCTGTTCTCGGGCACCATCCGCAGCAACATCACGCTGGGCGACGACAGCATCCCCCAGGAGCAAGTGGAGGAAGCGGCGCGCTTCGTGAACGCGCACGGCTTCATCGCGCGCCTGCCCGAGGGTTACGACACGCCCGTGCTAGAGCGCGGCGCCGGTTTCTCCACGGGCCAGAAGCAGCTCATCGCCTTCGCGCGCGCGCTGGTGCAGAACCCGGACATCCTGCTGGTGCTGGACGAGGCCACCGCCAACGTGGACACCGAGACTGAGGAGCTCATCCAGGACGCCCTCGAGAAGCTCATGCAGGGGCGCACCAGCATCATCATCGCCCACCGCCTCAGCACCATCCAGGACGTGGACCGGATCATGGTCATGCGCAAGGGCAAGCTCATCGAGGAGGGCAACCACTTCGAGCTCCTGAAGAACGACGGTTACTACCGCCGGTTGTACGAACTGCAGTACCAGGAGCGGCCGGACCAGTAAGCCCGGCCCGGCCGCCCCTTACCGCTCATCGCGGCTGTTACTCGATGACCACACGGTAGATGAGGGTCACTTCCTGGCCCGGCTCCAGCGGGGTCAGCAGCGTCCAGCGGATCATGGTGAACTCGTTGGGTTCGGCCACGCGCCGGCTATCGTCTACCCCTACCAGCACGGGCGGTTCGGAGAACTCGGCGCCGTCGACGGAGAACTCTGTCAGCAGGCGGTTCTCAGCGCTGGGGCTGGCGGAGTTGCCCACGTAGGCCATGCCGGCGTCGACCGGTCCGAAGATCTGCACTCGACCAGCGGGCAGGGTGGTCTCCCCCGAGTTGGTGGCGATGATGCGGAACTCGACTACCTGTCCGGGGATGGCGCTGGTCGCGGCGCTGAAGCGCTCCTCGCGGCTGCCGTCGGCGGCGGTCACCTCGCTCACGACGTAGATCTCGCTGCGGAACGTGATGGGGTTGTCGGGCGCCTGAGCCGCCGCCAGGCCCAGCAGTGCCAGTAGCAGGGCCGAGGCGGCGAAACGCCTGAGTGTGAGTGTGCGCGATCTGGATGGTCTCATCGCCTACGACGATAGCAACGGAAGATGACGGCTGTTTGAGTGAGGCCTACACGGTTGCCTAATGCTGCCGCGGCTACTTGAAGCGCGGGCCTAGGGGGCGCCGTTGTCCTGCGCCACGGGGAAGGCGCCCAGGTGGGCGTAGTCCACGTAGTCGGACGCGACTTCCAGTCCGGCCGCGGCCGCCGCCTCGAACCAGGCGTACGCTGCGTTCAGGTCCTGCGGCACGCCCACGCCGTGCAGCAGCAGCTTGGCGTACTCGAACTGGCCCATGGGGTCGCCGCCGCTGGCCGCGCTGGCGTACCAGGTAGCCCCCATCGCTGGGTCGAGCGGCACGCCCATGCCCCTGATGTACAGGTCACCCAGCGCTAGTTGCGCTTCGGGCAGGCCCTGCTGGGCGGCGCGCTGGTACCACCCTGCGGCCCGCGCGTTGCTCCAGTCCTGCCCCATACCGTTCTGTAGCATGAAGCCGAGGAAGTACTGCGCCCTGGCGTTACCCGCCTCCGCGATGGGCTCCCAGGTCTTGCGGGCCGCCACGAAGTCGCCTTTGCGGTACGCCTCCAGGCCGCTCTCGTAGGTGCCGGCGGGCGCGCCGCCGACTCCGTCTGGGCGCAGCGCCATGACGAACTGCAGCAGCACCAGCACGAGCAGCGACACCGCGAGGGCCCACAGCAGGTAGATCCGCAAGCGTGGCTCGCCGCGCGGTTCCTCCTCGGGCGAGAAGAAGCCACCCACCGAGTCACGCTGGTGATCGGCACGGTCCTCACGGTCCAAGGGCTCCAGCGGCGTGGTGCGGGCGGGTCCGACCGGCGTGGCGCGCCGCCCTTCGTAACCAGGCGCGTCTTCCGGTGCGAAGGCGTAAGGGTCGTGCGGCGAAGGGGTCCAGCGCGTGGACGCGGCGTACCTGGGCGGCGCCATGCCGTTCGTTGCGTCGTCGCCCGCGCCGTGCCCGCTGCTGACACCTGCGCGCGGGCTCGGCGGCAGGTCCTCCTCTGAGAGGGTGACTGGCGGCTCCTCGTAAGCCACGCGTAACCGCCTGGGGGTGGGGCCGAGGCGGTCTGCTTCCTCTTCCGGCACCGTGTTCTCTTCGAACGAAGCGTCGGGCGCGTCTGCGTCGGCCGCGCCTGCGTCGGCCACTGGTGTCTGGCGCCCGAGCTGGTCGTAAGGCTGGTCGAACGGCTGCTCGAACGGCTGCTCGAACGGCTGCTCGAACGACTCTTCGAACGCCCCTTCATAGGGCTCGTCATAAGGCCCGTCGTACGAGTCCTCCTGTGACTCATAAGGCTGGTAATCGTCATCGTCGTCGCTGAACGAGGCGGCGCTCAGCTCGTCAGGCTGGTCAGGTGGCTGGACAGTAGGCTGGACAGGCGGCTGTATTCGCGGCGCGTCCACGTCGTCTGCAGCTTCGGGGTCTGAGTGCGGCTCGTCCTGCTGCCGCGACCACTGCTGCGCGGCGTCGGCGTCGAAGCCCCAGGTGCCCTCTTGATCCCAGGGGACGTCGTCGTCCTCAATGGAATCCGGCGCGCTGGGCTCTTCGGGCAGGTCCGGCTGCACCGGCTCGTCTGGGGCCTGGTCAGTGACGTAACCGTGTCCGTTAGGGTCGCCGAAGCGCTCACGGTAAGCCGGCGGGTCGATGCGGGCGGCGTCGATGACCACGCTCACGCCTGCCTCTGCGAACACCTCTGTGATCGCGTCGGCCTTATCGGCCAGCACGGGTTTGGTGACCTCACCCACGCGCCCATCGAGCAACGTGACGATGCGCTCGACCGGAACGTTGAGCCGCTCCGCGATGCGCTGAGCCACATGCGCCACCTTCTCAGGCGGCACCGGCCGGGTGATGACCACAACGTAGCGTTGCTCGTCCATTCCCCTACCTTCCAAGGACGTCACCGAACTTTACCCCCAAACGGGCCCCCTCGCCCTCTGCTACCATGTTCGCAGTATGAAACTCATCCTTGCAATCGTGCAGGACGCCGACGCGTCCCGCCTGCAGGAAGCGCTCAGCGAGCAGGGCTTCCAGTCCACCAAGCTGGCGTCCACCGGCGGTTTCCTCAGGGAGGGCAACACCACGGTGCTGATCGGCGTGGACGGCCATAAGGTGCCGCAGGTCAAAGAGATAATCCACGCCACCTGCCGCGAGCGCAACAAGGTCGTCACAGCCGGCTCGCCCATTCATGCGCTAGAGGGTGTGTTCGCCAGCCAACCCATGGAGGTGCCGGTGGGTGGCGCGATCGTGTTCGTGATATCGACCGAGGAGTTCGTCCGGCTCTAGCGCACGTGGCCCCTGCTCACTCCTTCTTAGGGGTGAGAGTCGCGTCGGCCACCTCGGCCACGGCGGGGCTCGGCGGCTGCTCGTCGCCGCCGATGGCGGCCTTGAGAGCGCGCTGATCGGCGGCTCGCAGGTCCCCGAAGCGGAACGAGAACGCCAGCGTAATCAGGCTAAGTGCGGCTGCCACCACGAACAGCACCTCGGCGCCTACTACCGCCATGAGAGCGCCCGCCAGGATCGGCGCCAGGCTAGGCAAAGCCAGAACGGTGTTGGAGAGGCCGATGTAAAGGGGCCTGTCGCCGGCGGGCGCGATGGCGTACAGCAGGTTGAAGGCGGCGATACCGACCGCGTGGTTGCCCACCGTGGAGAGCACGAACACCACGGCGAACAGCTGCCAGGAGCCGGCCAGCAAGGCCACCAGCGGCGCCAGCAGCACGAACAGGTAACCGACCTGCAGCACAGTGACGTTGAGGCCGCGGTTGGCGGGGCGCCTGAGTGCGAAGTTGCCAACTATGGCTGCGAGCGTGGCCACGATTATGTAGGTGCCGAGAGCGCTCTCCGGGGCGCCCAGCCTGTCGATGGCGTAAACGGCGTAGAACGGCTCGGCCAGCAGAGCCGCTAGCCCCAGGAAGCGCACCCGCAGGAACCGCCTGAGGTTCACGTCTATCTTCAGCAGCCCTGGGATCTCGCGCACCATGCGAAGTAGTGGCCGCCTCACGCCCGGCTCGCCGGGCGGCTCCTTCACGAACGAGAACATGACGTAAGCGGCGGCGCACAGGAGCGTGCCCAGCAGGAAGATCAGGGCGAAGTTGCTGGGGAAGCCCATGTCGGACGCGAGGATGGCGCGCAGCGCCCAACCCACCCCAAGCGCGAGTACTCCGCCCAGGGTGTTGCGCAGCACCCAGAAGGTGCCGAGGCGGCTGTGGGGCACCACCTTGGCGGTCACGTCAGCGAACGGCACGCCTGCCACCCCGCTGGCCACGGCGTTGACCGAAACGGCCACCAGCAGGATGACCACGGTGAGGCCGGGGTTGCTGGCCCCCAGGAAGAACGCTGCAGCGGTCATGAGCAGCAGCGACCCGATGCGCACGCCGGAGGTGATGTTGTACGTCGGCAGCTTGTACGGCAGGTGCGTGAGCCGGTTGGCCACCAGGAGCTGCGGCAGGAAGTACCCGCCGATGCGCAGGGCGGGCACCAACCCGATGACAACGGCGGGCGCGCCGAGGATGGCCAGGAACGGCGCGATGACCAGCCCGGAGTGCAGGAACGCCTCGCCGGCCGTGATGATCACCCCGTTGTAGACGCCCAGCCAGAAGTTGCGGTCCTTCACCCGCCCACGCAGCATGAGGTGCATGCTAGCCCCTGCGAGGCGGCGGCGTGGAGACCCCGTTCAAGCGGCCGGGTCACCGCGCTGAGCTAGTGCGCGTGGTTTGACACTCCCGAGGCCGAGCACATACACTACTCGGTGCTTGGGGCCGTGGCGCAGTTGGGAGCGCGCGTGAATCGCACTCACGAGGTCAGGGGTTCGAATCCCCTCGCCTCCACCAAGATAAACGCGTGAGGGACGGCGTCCGGATGTCGGGCGCCGTCCCCTTCTCGTTCTCCCGTAAGTAGCTTCTCTACGCCACCGTGATGCTGTCGTCTAAGTACACGTCCTGGATGAGGTTCAGGAGTTTGACCCCTTCGGCCATGGGGCGCTGGAACGCCTTGCGGCCGCTGATGAGGCCGGTGCCGCCGCCGCGCTTGTTGAGCACCGCCGTCAGCACGGCGTCGGCGTAGTCGTTGCTGCCCGAGGCGCCGCCGGAGTTGATGAGGCCGATGCGGCCCATGTACGAGTTGGCCACTTGCCAGCGCACGAGTTCGATGGGGTGGTCTTCTGGCATGAGCTCGCTGAACATGCGGGGGTCGGTGCGCCCGAAGCCCACGGCTTTGAAGCCGTGGTTGTTCTCGGGCAGCTTCTGCTTGACGATGTCGGCGTGCAGGGTAACGCCCAGGTGGTTCGCCTGACCGGTGAGGTCAGCGGCCGCGTGGTAGTCGGTGCCGTCGACCTTGAAGGCGTCGTTGCGCGTGTAGCACCACAGCACGGTGGCCATCCCGAGCTCGTGGGCGTGCGCGAACGCTTCGGCCACTTCCACGATCTCGCGGTCCGAGTCCGGCGACCCGAAGTAGATGGTGGCGCCCACGGCCACGGCGCCCATGTCGTAGGCCTGCTCGATGGTGCCGAACATGATCTGCGAGTAGGTGCTGGGGAAGGTCATGAGTTCGTTGTGGTTGATCTTCACGATGAACGGGATCTTGTGAGCGTACTTGCGCGCCACCGAACCGAGAACACCGAAGGTGGAGGCCACCGCGTTGCAGCCGCCCTCCATGGCCAGCTCCACGATCTTCTCAGGGTCGAAGTAGTCGGGGTTCTTGGCGAACGACGCGCCGCCGGAGTGCTCAATGCCCTGGTCGACGGGAAGGATGGAGACGTAACCGGTGTTGGCCAGTCGGCCGTGCCCGTAGAGGGTCTGCAGGCTGCGCAGCACGCGCGGGTTGCGATCGGACTGGGCGAAGATGCGGTCCACGAAGTCGGGTCCGGGCAGGTGCAGGCGCTCCTTGCTGATGCCTCTCGCCTGGTAGCCGAGCAGGGCCTCGGCGCTTTCTCCCAGCAGGTCGATGATCTCGGTGCTCATTCAGGCTCCTCTCGAGCGGGCTGCGGCCGCCACGGCTCCGCCTCGGGCGCGCTTCGGCCCGCTCTTCTGCTAAGAGGTTAGCCGCTCAAGCGCGCTGGCGGCGCCGGCTTTGGCTTGTATACGCCAACGCCGCGGTCAGGTACACGGACCATGGCGAGTCGGCCGTGTCCGCGGATGCGATACTCGTTGCCGGCGGCTTGGGCCGCGCCAGGGAGTCACCTTGCCACACGACCTCACCTCAACGTTCACAACCGCCCCGCTGAAGCCGGAGCTGTGGCTGCTGGATCCCGCAGTCGTGCACCTCAACCACGGCTCGTACGGCGCTGTGCCGCTACCGGTGCTGCAGGCGCAGCGGGACGCCGCGGAGCGGATCGAGCGGAGCCCGGAGCGCTTCTACCGCGCCGACTTGAGTCCAGCCATCGCGTCGGTGCGTAGCCGGGTGGCCGAGTTCCTCCACACGGACGCCGCTGGCTTGGTGCTGGTGCAGAACGCCACCGAAGCGGTGCAGGTGGTGCTGCAGTCGCTGGAGCTGAAGCCGGGCTCCCAGATCGTGTACACCGATCACGCCTACTGGTGGGTGCAGACGGCCATCGCGAGGGCGTGCCTCCAGTCCGGGGCGGTCCCGCGGCCAGTTCCCCTGCGGCGGCTGAACGACCCGGCGGCCATGGCTGCGGCCCTGGTCAACGATGTAGTGGCGGCCGTTACGCCTCGCACTGCGCTGGTGGTGCTGGACCAGATCACCTCGGCTTCCGCCCTGAGGTTGCCGGTCGAAGAGGTCATCGACGCTGTCGCTAGCGGCGTGCCCGTGATGATCGATGCGGCTCACGCTCCTGGCCTGATGGAGAACCCGGTGCCAGTTGGCGCCGCCATCTGGCTGGGCAACCTGCACAAGTGGGCGTTCGCGGCCCGCACAGCGGCGGCCCTGGTGGTGGCCCCCGAGTGGCGCGACCGCGTGCGGCCGCTGGTCTCGAGTGCCGGTCAGGACGACGGCTTCCCGGGCTCCTTCAGCTACTTGGGCACTCAGGACCCGACGGCTTACCTCGCGCTCCCCACCGCACTGGCGTTCCCGCATGAGCACCTGGGGTTGTCGTTCGAGCAGTTGCGGCGCCGCAACACCCAGGTACTGGAGGAGGGCCTCGCGCTGGTGGCTGAGCGCCTGGGCGTCGCGCCCGCCGTTCCGAACGGCCTGCCCCTCAACGTCCTACCGATGGGCCGGCAGGCCACCCCAGAATCAGCGGCGGCGCTTACCACCAAGCTGCGTGAGGCTGGCGTTGAGGTAGCGCTGACTTCGGTCGGGGACCGCCTTTACGCGCGGGTATCCGTTCAGGCGTACGTGGGCCTGGAGGACTTCGACGCGCTGGCGCGGGCGCTGCAACAGGAGCTGGGCTGAGAGCGCGGCAACCCCAACGGGCCGGCCGTCCCCCGGTTACCCGAGGGCGATATCGAGGATGAGCATGACCAGCACGCCGACCATGGTGCCCATGGTGGCTGTGCGCTCGTTGCCCTTGGCGTGGGTCTCGGGCACGATCTCGTCGAGGATCACGAACAGCATGGCGCCCGCGGCGAAGCCCATGGCGTAAGGCAGGAGAGGCGCCGCCACGGTAACGGCCCACGCGCCGAACACCGCCAGCGGGATCTCGACCAGTCCGGCGCGGATGCCGGTGAAAGCCGCGTACCACAAGCTGCCCATGCCGGCGTTGCGAGCGGCGACCGCCACCGCCAGGCCTTCGGGCAGGTTCTGGATGCCGATCGCGAACATGAGCGCCAGGGCGGCGCCGAGCTCGCCCGAGCCGATGCCCACGCCGACCGCCAGGCCCTCAGGCATGTTGTGGATGGTTATGGCCACTATGAACAGGAAGACGCCGGACATGCCGCTGCGCCGCGGGGCGTCAACGCCGGCTTCCTGCGCGGCGTCGGGCCGTTGGCGACCGCTAACCAGAAAGTGCACGTGCGGCAACCAGGCGTCGGCCCTGTCGAGGACCAGCACGCCGAGCACGATCCCGATGGCGACGGGCGCCAAGCCGCCGACCTCGATTCCCGGAAGGATGAGGCTCGTGAACGAAGCGGTCAGCATGACGCCCGCCGCGAACCCTAGGGCGCCGTCTAACGAGCGGCGCGAGGGGTTGCGCCACACCAGCACCAGCAGCGCGCCGACCAGGTTCATGAAGGAGATGACGAGTCCCGCGATCAGGCCCTGAACGATGGGGTTCGGGCCCGCGACTCGCAGGAACAGTTCTACGGCGCCGTCCACTGGCACATGCTAAGCGCCACGCATTGCCGTGTATGCGAACGCGGCCACCCGCTTCGCGTCGGCAGCCGCCCTTTCAGGTGGCGTGGGCGGTTCAGCGCGCGAAGGCGGGGGCGGCCAAACGCTTCAGGTGGGACCTGACGTCTGGGGGCCAGCTCGCGGTGTGCTCCTCGAAGCGGGCGCGGTCGCCAGCGTCCAGCGCGCGGTACGCCTCTTCGAAGGCGGGCAGGTTGCCAGCTAACGCTGTCATGACCCTCCCTGTCGCGGTGGCGGCGCGGGCGCCAGCGTCCTCGGCCTTGCGGGCCTGATCGACCAGCCGCCTGAGCGTGGCGGAGGCGCCGCTAGGTTGCTCGGCCAGCCATTGCCAGTGGCGCGGCAACAGCGTCACTTCGCGCGCCACCACGCCCAGCCGCGGTCTGCCCGGTCCCCTAACGGGCTCTTCGGGAACGTAGCGCGCTAACACGTCGGCCGCGCTTCCCCTGAAGTCGAAGTCGACCTGACGCCCGGTGGAGTCGTCGAAGATAAGCGGGTTGGCTTCGGCTACGGCTGCCAGCCGCGAGTGGACGGCCGTGAGCATGCTGGCCAGATCGCCGGAAGCTATCAGTTCGTTGTTATCGAACGCGGTGTAGGAGTTATCGGGTGCCATGGGCCGATTTTATCCGGGTGTAATTGCCCCGGTCAATATACCCGGGTAGAATCCTTTTGCCGGTGCGGACTTCTACTACTGATCAGTGAGAGGCACGTCCGCCCGCACCACGTACCGGGCGCCCGTTGGGCGCAAGCGGCTCTCCACCAACTGCATCTCACGCACCCGCCACTCGCCGAACTCCTGCAAGCGCGCCAACCTGGCGGGCAGCGGCTGCGGCCAACGGAACCTGGCTAGGGTGATGTGTGGCCGGAACCGCTTGGCATCGACCTCGAAGCCAGCGCTCCTAAGCTCGCGCGTAACGCGCGCCTGCAACGCGATCAAAGCGGGCACGTCGCCGGTCAGGCCAGCCCACATGACCCTCGCTTTGGCCTCGTCCGGGAACCCGCCCAGCCCCTGCGCCCGTAACGTCAAACCGTCGTCATCCAGGGCCTCGGCAGCTTCGTACATCGCGTCCTCGACCTCGGGCGCGCGGCTCTCCTCCACCTCACCCAGGAACGCCAGCGTGACGTGCATGTTCTCAGGCGGCACCCAGCTGACGCCACGAGCGCTGGCCGCCGTGCCGACGCGCTCCAGGTTCGCCTTCACGCTCTCGTCAATGGGTACCGCGATGAACAGGCGGGGCATGCCCACAGCTTGACCC
>Ga0265293_10003011_pt1 | contig 32266 bp, 28 predicted proteins | sample Munlanlewell138R_FD_192505 | JGI IMG/M metagenome (GOLD analysis project Ga0265293, IMG submission 192505) | Leachate microbial communities from a municipal landfill in Southern Ontario, Canada - Leachate well 138R | ecosystem: Engineered > Solid waste > Landfill > Unclassified | place: Canada... | reverse complement strand
GCCAGTGATACAAGCAGTGCTTTATGGCTGGAAGAGCTGGATAAGTTAGAGGGAAATTAGAAAAGAGCATAATATTTCTTTTCAAATTGTTATGACAATACTATAATTATTATATGGGAAAAGTTGCCACCATAAAGAAATATGGTTATTTTCGGTTTATCGACACTGAAGGAGGGCTAAATATCGGTACAGAAGAGGTTGTGGGGTCTCTTTTTAAGCCAAAAGAGACCGGATATTGTGACTAATAATTAAAGGCTTAGTTTTTAGCTTATTTTTGAAACCTTTTGGTTTTATAGATGTTATTAGTTTGCAGGGTCGTTAAGAGCCCTGGATAGGAGATTTACCATGAAAAAGAGAGTACTGATTCTGATAATAATATCACTATTGGTTCCGGCAACTCTATTTGCCGGGTTAATTAACTTAAATGTCGGAGCAACTGCACAGTACAAAATTCCGACAATCGGTGACAGTGAAGATCTTGAAGATGCAGCCAATATCGAAAACTGGGCTTTCGGACCCGACATTCGCCTAAGGCTGTTATTTGCCGAAGTAGGGGTAGCCGGTCTCTATTCGAAAACAGAAGACGGCCATACTTTGAGCGGGGTTCTTACCGGCGGTATCTCACTTGATCTACTTGGATTCTTAAGAGTCGGTCTTGGTCTTGGGCCCAGAATGGAAGTTCTATTTGATGAAGATTTTAAAAATCCAGAGGTGTTGATAGCCGGCGGATCTATAGACGATGCAACATTTGGCGATGCCTTTATGAATGCACCTATGACTTACCGGGCTACAGCAGATTTTAAACTGGGAAGATTCTTGGTTGGATTAAACTACACCATTGACTCCAACGGTTTTACTTTTGCCGACCCCGATACCGAAAAACTGCTTCCGGACTTTGAGAATAATCCAGGCAGAGTCGGTGTTTCACTGCTTTTCAGACTCTTCTAAGATAATTTTAAGTTGGATATAGATTGCCTCGTTGATAAAAAAACGAGGCAATCTGGTTAATCAGATAAAGGAGTAATTTTGTTTAAGAGGATATTGTTGAGCATCAGTTTAATTCTCCTTATTCCGACACTTTTATTTTCATCAAAACTGTTTTATTTAGGCTTTGGTTCAATAAGCCAGTTTCAATACAATCTTTTTACTTCCGATATCCAACAGGCGAAAGTAATAGATGTTCACAACTGGGCTACCGGTGTGGAGATGCGTTCCAAAGTACTGGGGATTAATTTCGACACCCACATGTTAATCCAACAGGGAAATATTATTGCCGTCACAGAACAGGGAAAGGCTGTCTTTGAAAATGATATCGCCCAACGCCTTTTCGGAATGGTTACTGTCGGCTTTTCCTCAAAAGCAGCGACGTTTACCACCTTCAGTATCGGAGCCGGTTCTGCGGTTGGCTTAAATGTAACTCCTAATTTTAACGTTGAAATGTGGATGGGGAGCCCAGACAACATCTATGAGAAGGAAAATACCAAACAGTTTTGGGAAAATGTTTCTTTAAGCTACCGTCTCCGTATTGATTTAAATATTGGAAGTTTCTCGCTGGGATTACACTACCAAGTTCCTTCAGACGGCTTTTCATACGCAAACTGTGGTATTTCTAATCTGACTCCCGATTGGGAAAAAGGAAAAGTCGGCGCCTCTTTCATAACCCGCTTTCTTTAAGAGATAATCTAGTTGGACAGTCTAATTTATGCTACTATGTTGAAACAAAACAAGGGAGAAGCTGTCTATGAAAATTTCGAGTCTAATCGGATCGTTTTTTAGTGCGATTTTAATTGCTGTAGTTATCTTCTTCGTTATCTTCTTTTTTTTCCCATCAAGCAGTCAAAACTTCTTTGATATCAGCTATCAAAGCTCAAAAGGATTAAAAGAGCTTAAAGAGGGTATTACAACTATTTTGGAACAAGAAAGAGTTCCTAAAATAGCTATAGACCAGTACATTGACCGTATTAATGAGGGACAGCACAGTTACATCCTTCACAAAGCCATAATTGAAGGCAAAGAGCTGGTTTCCGAGCTGGCTGAAATCGGGAAAGGGATAGATTTCGGGAGTTTCCAAAACTCCGAGTTAGGGTCAATTCTACAAAAAGGATTGGACAATCTTTCAAAAACAAGTTCAAAACAGTTTAAATCTCTACAAAAATTTTTTTCAGGAGCAATGGAAGCATTTAAATGAGAGTTACATTTTTAGGAACAGGCACTTCCTACGGAGTCCCCAGAATCGGGTGCTCCTGTTTGGTGTGCACATCAAATGAGTCAAAAAATAAGAGGTATCGCACCTCTTTAATGGTACGGGAAGACGAAACAACCGTTGTCATCGATACATCGGTTGAGTTTCGTCTTCAAATGCTTAGAGAGAACGTGAAAAACATCGATGCCGTTTTTTATACCCACAACCATGCCGACCATATGAACGGAATCGACGATATAAGAATTTTCTCCTTACACAAAGAGTTGGATGTTTACGGACCTCCAGAGGTTTTAAATGATATCGAACATCGGTTTGCTTATGCGATTAACGATAACCAAAATCGACGGGGAGTTCCTAAATTAAGATTAAACAGCATGGATGAGAAGAAAGGAGTTACTGTCGGGAAGTTACACTTCCAAGCAATACCTCTTATCCACGGCTCAAAAGAAGTTTATGGCTACAGGATTGGTAAATTAGCCTATTTAACCGATTGTAAAGAGATTCCCTCAGAGAGTAAGAAACTCCTAAAAGGAGTTAAAGTGGTAATTATCGATGCTTTCAAATTTAGCAGCCACGATACCCATATGAGTGTTGATGAAGCAGTGGCGGCAATCAGAGAGCTGGGTGGTGAAAAAGGCTACATAACCCATCTTGACCACGAGATGGATTACCATGCTCTTAATAACTACCTTCCCGATAACATTGAGCCGGCTTATGATCAACTTTCTTTTGAAGTTTGAGAGAGGAGTAGGCTCTTTTTACAAAATTGATTAAAGTGGTATGGTGTAAGCAATATAAAACAAAGTGTTAATAGTTTAGGAGTTATATTTATGGATAAGTTTGATCTGATCGTGATTGGAGCAGGCCCGGGAGGATATGTTGCGGCCCAAAAAGCAGGCTCTTTGGGTAAAAATGTGTTACTGGTAGAAAAGAGTGAGCTTGGCGGAGTTTGTACCAACTTAGGCTGTATTCCTACGAAAAGTCTTTTAAACAGCGCTAAAATATATAGACAGAGTCTCGATTCAGAGAAAATGGGCGTCAGTGTATCAGCAGTCAATTACGATTTAGAGACGGCGATGGCCTGGAAACAGGAGACTATTGAAACACTGAGAAACGGGATTGCTTTTTTAATGAAACACTCCAAAGTCAATGTTGTCAAAGGAGAGGCTAAGTTCCTCGACTCAAATACAATCAAAGTCGGAAACGAGATCTATAAAGGTGAAAACTTCATAATTGCCACCGGCTCTTCTCCCGCCATTGTTCCGATTCCCGGGCACGATTTGGACCATGTTTTAACAAGCAATGAGATTCTCTCAATAGATTCACTGCCAAATGATATAACTGTGATAGGGGGCGGAGTCATAGGGATGGAGTTTGCCTCCTATTTCCACTCATTGGGAATAAAAGTAACGGTCATTGAGATGTTGGATGAAATTCTACCTATGATGGATAAAGAGTTTGCCAAACTGATGCGCCGTGAAATGAAAGGGGTAACCTTTAACCTCGGCTGCAAAGTTACCGAGATAACAAAAGAGACAGTCAAGTTTATTGACGCTAAAGGAAACGAGAAAGAAGTTGAAGCTGCGATGGTTCTTTTAAGTATCGGCAGACGCCCCAACTTGGGTGTCATCGGTGATTTAGATATAAAAACCGAACGGGGTGCCATTGTTGTAGATGAGTCCCTAAAGACCAATTTTGCTAACATCTGGGCAATCGGAGATGTAAACGGTAAATCTCTTTTAGCCCACTCAGCCACAAAAATGGGGGAAGTTGTTATTGAGAATCTCTACAATAATAAAAGTCAGAGGGTTAATTATAACGCTATACCTTGGGCTGTTTATGGGATGCCTGAAGCCGGTGGATGCGGTCTAAGTGAAGATGATGCAGCTAAAAAAGGAATTACTGTAAAAACTGCCACTTCCCAGATGCGTTCCAACGGACGGTTTTTAGCCGAGAATGGCAAAAGAGCTTCGGGAATTTGTAAAGTTATAGTTGAAGAGGCTACCGATGTAATAGTTGGAATTCATCTGCTTGGCCCCTACAGTAGTGAAATTATCGCAGCAGCAACCCCAATCATCGAAAAAAGGATGAAAGTGGAAGATGTTAAAGAGATGGTCTTTGCCCATCCAAGTATTGCTGAAATAATCAGAGACACCCTCTTTTTACTCTAGTTTTAAGGAGGCAGAATATGGTTGGCGAGAAACCCAAACTCTATATAATCGACGGCTACAGCCTGATTTATCGCTCCTATTTTGCCTTCATAAACCGCCCTCTGAAAGATATGGAGGGCAACAATGTCAGTGCTCTGTTTGGCTTTTTAAACACCCTGTTGATGATTAACCGTGAGTATCAACCCGATTATTTGGTTGTTGCAATGGATATGGCTGAACCGACTTTTAGGCATAAACTTTATGAGCAGTATAAAGCCAACAGAGATGCTGCCCCACAGGATTTGCACTCTCAGGTTCCCCTCATAAAAGAGGCATTGGAAGCTGCCAATATTCCCATCTTAGCCAAAGAGGGGATGGAGGCTGATGACATCATAGCCTCTTTAATTACATGTGCCCAAAAACAGAATATCCAAAGTGTCATGGTAACCGGAGACAAAGACCTGCTACAGTTGGTAGGAGAAGATGTTTTTGCACTCCGACCTCCCAAAAAAGGACAGAGCAGTTACCACATTGTTGGTTTTAATGAAGTTATAGAAGAGTTTGAAATTAAGCCGAATCAGATTGTCGATTACTTGGCAATAGTTGGAGACAGTTCCGATAATGTTCCCGGTGTTGCGGGAATTGGGCCTAAAGGGGCCGTTAAATTACTTACCGAGTTTGATAACTTAGACAATATCTATAAAAACTTAGACTCTTTGAGCCCATCAGTTGCTAAAAAATTGGGTGATAATAAAGAGATGGCCTATCTTAGTAAAGAGTTGGTTACTCTGAGAGACGACTTACTTAGAATAGAAAATTTCAACAATCACCGTTACGAAAGCAGCGGTATTGAGTGGGAAAAAATGGCTCCAATTTTAGAACGTGTCGGCTTTAAATCTTTGATAAATGCCCTCGGTGCCAAAAGAGAGAAAGTTGCAGAACAAAAAAGTGCACTAAACCAAAAGGGAACCTACCACCAAGTCACCTCAATAAAAGAGCTTGAGACTCTTTTGGAAAAAATTGCTAAAACAAAAATAATGGCTTTCGATTTTGAGACAACAAGTATCGATGAGATGAGCGCCAAAGTTGTCGGTTTTTCTTTTACAAATACCATAAATGAGGGGTGGTATGTTCCCCTGATAGCCTCCGATAAGCCCGTTTTGAATGAAACAGAGGTTAAAAAGGTTCTTAAATATTACTTAGGGGAAAAACAGATCTCCCTTGTCGGACAGAATTTAAAATATGAATATAAAATAACAAAGAGATGGTTGGGGATAAAGCCATTCTTATATTTTGATACGATGATAGCCGCTTGGCTTTTAGACTCTTCATCAGATCCTTACAATCTCGACTATTTGGCAGAAAAATATTTAGATGGTTATAAAACAATAAGCTACAACGATGTTGTTCCGGATAAAAATCTCTCATTTGCCTCTGTTGCGATTGATAAAGCAGTCGCTTACGGTTCTGAAGATGCTGATATCTCATGGAGATTATACCAAGTATTTCTCCCTCTGTTAGAGAAAGAAGGCTTAACATCTCTGTTTAACGAAGTAGAGATGCCCCTGATAACAATTCTTTCTGAGATGGAGTTAGCCGGAATCAGAGTAGATGAGCATAAACTAAAAGAGATAGACAAAGAGATAACCAACCGGATTGGAGAGATAGAGAAAGAGGTCTACAAACAAGTCGGTTATGAATTTAATATAAACTCAACAAAACAGTTGCAGGAGGTTCTCTTTGAACAGCGACAACTTCCGTTCATAAAAAAAACAAAAACCGGTTACTCTACCGATACCGACACATTGGAAAAACTGGCAACCATAGACATCGTACCCAGGCTGATTTTGGAAAACCGGGTTCTCGCCAAACTAAAGAACACCTATGTGGAACCTTTGCCCAAGCTGATTAATAAGGAGACAGGCAGAGTGCACACATCTTACGGACAAACCGGAACTGCTACCGGCAGGCTCTCAAGCCGGAATCCCAACTTACAGAATATTCCCATCAGAAGCGAAGAGGGCAGAAGAATAAGAGAGGCTTTTATTCCTAAAGAAGGGTGCCTCTTTTTGGCAGCTGATTACTCACAGATTGAATTGGTAGTTTTAGCCCACATGGCCGATGACAACTCCCTTAAAGAGGCATTCTTAAAAGGCCAAGATATCCACAGACATACTGCCAGCCTTATTTTTAACACAGATTTGAACGAAGTAACCTCACAACAGCGACAGGTTGCCAAAACAATAAACTTTGGGGTTATGTATGGGATGAGTGCTTTCAGACTCTCAAATGAGTTGGCAATTCCCAGAAAAGAGGCCCAAACATTTATCGATAACTACTTTAACCGCTTTGGGGATGTTAAGGAGTTTATGCAACAGCTGCTGATTACGGCCAACGAGACAAAAAGTGTCTCAACTCTGTTGGGAAGAAAAAGGCACGTTGCTGAAATAGCAAGCCGTAACAGGATGGAACAAGCCCAAGCCGAGAGAATTGTCATCAACACGGCAATTCAGGGCACCGCTGCCGATATTATGAAGTTAGCGATGATTAAGGTTGCCAATGCGCTAAAAAAAGAGAACCTTAAGAGTAGGTTACTGCTTCAGGTTCACGACGAACTTATTTTTGAAGTTGAAAAAGAGGAGTTGGGGAGTCTTAAAAAGATTGTTGTTTATGAGATGGAAAACTCTTATAAACTCTCAATTCCCCTTAGAGTGAGTGTTGAAGTTGGCCCTAGTTGGGGGAATATGGAGTGACTGTTATCGGATTAACCGGTCGCTGCTGTGCCGGTAAAAGTTATGTCGGTTCACTTTTAGAGAAAGAGGGTATAGCTGTTATTGAAGTTGACCGCTTAGGACATAAGGCATTATCTTCGGCTAAGGAACAGATCGTCAAAGAATTTGGTGCTACTGTTCTAAACAGTGACGGGGAAATAGAGCGAAAAAAAGTTGGCGAAATTGTTTTTTCCGATTTAAACAAACTGAAAAAACTGGAAGCCATTATCCACCCTGCTATGGTTTTAGAGTGTGAAAATTTAATCAAAGAGTACAAAGAGGGCAAAACAAAAGCTGTTGTCATTAATGCTGCCCTGTTACAAAAGATGGGTTTAGACAAATTATGTGATACAGTTATTTATGCCTATGCTCCGAGTTGCATCCGCTTTAAAAGGGCGGTTAAAAGAGACAAGGCTACTGTAAGTTCTTTTAGGAGAATCGAAAAAGCCCAAAAAGGGATTCGATTTAGAGACTTGAAAGGGCACAGAGAGACCTATATAGTTCATATCTGGCTCTCTGAAGCATTTATTTATCGACAAGTGCATAAGGTCTGCGCTACTATAATGTCATAGGATCTAGAAATATGAGGAAAACTGGTATTTTTATTGGATTGGGAATGGCTATCTCTTTAAGCATCTTTATTTTTGCCGGCATTATTTATTACAACCCCCTTATCAGAAGTTTGCTGGATGAGTCTGCCAAACCTGTTTTGGCCAAAGAAGAAGTAAAAAAGGCACCAAAAGAAATTGTTCCCAAAAAAGTTGAAAAGGTTGTTCTTGAAGAGGTTGTGGTAAAAAAACCTGAACCGGTTATTGAAAAACCAAAAGAGGTCATAGCCGAAAAGGCAGTCGTTGAACCACTAAAACCAAAAGAGCCTGTAAAAGAAGTTGAAGCCATCAGCGTGGTGAAACCTCCTGAGGTAAAACCACCTGTCGTTGAGCTTAAAGAGGAACCCAAAAAGGCAGTAACAGCTCCTGTTGAAATTAAAGAAGAGAAAGAGAGAGCTGGGGAGGTTGTTCAGATTTTCCCCGCCGAAGAAAAGATTGTTGTAGAGATTGAACCGAAAATAGAAAAGCCGGTTGTTGATATGGTTGCGGAGATTAAAAAAGAGGTTTTTGATCGCCCATTATATCAAAGACCAGAAAAACCTGTTTTCAGCTTGGATTATAAAAATCCGCTCCCTTTTAAAGCCAGAGAAGCAGTCAGCTATGTTTGGGATCCTGTTGTAATCGAAGAAAAGACTACTTTTATCGACCCAATTTCTTTTGAGCAGGAAGCAGCCTTAAGGCGGAAAACAGCGGTAGACAATCTGTTTGACCGACTGATATGGGATTAAATAAGAGGACCACCTGAGGTGGTCCTTTAAAATATTATGGTGTTGCCACCGGCTGAGGGTCGTCTTGAGGCTCTCCTCTGGAGACTTTTGCCATTAAGAAAAAGGCAACACTCATGCACAATGCCGCAAAGATGAAAAGCGAACCGTATCCGAATATATCAATCAGTGCTCCGGTTATCGGAGGAGCTACTATTGAAGCCAGCTGGCTGAAAAAATAGTACAACCCGGTATATATTCCGATATTTGCATACTCTGCCATCTGCCATAACATCGGGAAACTGTTGGTGATAACAGAAACCCAAAACATTCCAAACAAAAACATCAAAGCCCAAAACGGGAGTGTCCGTCCCAAAGATCCGATCGTGTCACTCTTTACAAAGAGACTGTGGGCAAAGATTAAAAGAAGAATTATAATCAAAGCTGTCAAAGAGAAACGGATTGTCTTTTTTCTGCCGCGACGGTGAGCTACAAGACCGCTTGGTATGGCAAAAATAGCGTAGGCAATACCAACCATTCCGGCTGCTAATGCAGCACTGCCACTACTGGTCTTTAAAACTTCGACAGAGTATTTACCTACAAAGGGTAATACTCCTTGGTAACCGATAAACCAAAACAGCAGTGAAATGAGAATATAAAAAGCACTCTTTTCCTTCTCTCCAAAAATATGCTTCAGTGATTTGAGAATAGGAACTTTTTCTTTTGCGTCTTCTTTTTCAACACTCTGTTTGCCCTCTTTTACAAAGAAAAAAAGTAACAGTGTAGCGAGAATAACCAAAACGCCGGCCAGAGGAAAAGCAAGAATGTTGTCAGTGGGACCATACTTGGCTAAATTCAACTTAACGTCCATCAAGCGGGCTAGGCCGACTGTCCCGACTATTGTTGCCACTCCGCCCATTGTGTTGATGACACCGTTGGCTTCTGATCTAATTTCTCCCGGGATTATATCGGGCATTAAAGCTACTACAGGGCCCCTTACAGCCTGCTTAAAGAGATTTAGAGCAAATATAACAATAACAAGGAGGGCTAAAGAGGAGAGGGCGCTAAAGGGAATCAGAGAGTAAGCAATTCCACTTAAAGGCAATAAAACAACAATAAAGGGCATTCTTCTCCCGATAGGGGTTCTTGTCCGGTCGCTGATTGCCGAAAAAATTGGGATTAAAAAAATTGCAAAAATATTATCCAAGGTCATGATAGCCCCAATAACGGCGTTAGATTGAATGTAGCGGCCTAAAAATATAGGGACATAGGTATCATAAAGAGGATCCATCAAACCCATGGTGAAAAAACCCAATCCGATTAAAAAGGTAATTAAGTAATACCCTTTCATACTTTTGTGTGAACTCTTTTTTGACATGGTTACCTCACATAACGAAACTTATGATAGTTTAACAGTATTTAAGAGAGGTTGCAAAACAATTGTACTATTGCCTGTTAAACTGATTAGTGTTACACAGGGGTATGATTTGTAGCGTTGATGAACTTCAGAAGTATTTAAAACTGACAGATAGTGAGAGAAGGTGGTTTTCTTCTAAATCTAAGAGTTTCCCTTTTTTGGTTACCCCTTATTATCTCTCTTTGATTGACCCTGATAATCCTAACGATCCTATCCGAAGACAGGTAATTCCTCTTTCTGAAGAATTCTTAAACTCAAAGGGGGAGAGTTTAGACCCTCAAAGGGAAAACAGTTACTCTGTTTTACCCAATTTGGTTCACCGCTACGATAACAGGGCAGCTTTACTCCTGACAAATAAGTGTGCGACTAACTGCCGTCACTGCTTTCGAAGACGTTATACATCAGAAGAAGACATCATAATAAGTGAAAAAGAGCTTAAGAGTGTTCTCTCCTACCTAAAAGAGAATCTTCAGATAAAAGAGATGCTTTTAACCGGAGGGGATCCTCTTACTCTCTCGAATCAAAAGCTTGATAACATAATCGGTTTAATCAGAGAAGCCCGTAAAGATATTGTTTTAAGACTAGGTTCAAGGGTCGTTGTGACAGCTCCTAAACGTATCACTGAAAGTTTAGTCTCTATGCTAAAAAAATATAATAAAGTGGCTCTCTATTTATTGACTCAGTTTAACCACCCAAAAGAGTTGACAAAAGAGAGTTTGGAAGCTGTTTCCCTTTTTATTGACAACGGAATTCCAGTTTTAAATCAGTGTGTACTTCTAAGAGGAGTCAATGACGACGTCACTACTTTAGAGACTCTGATGAACAGCTTAGTAGCCAATCGAATCAAGCCATACTATTTGTTTCAGGGCGACTTAGTCAGCGGAACTGCCCATCTCAGAGTTCCTCTTAAAAGAGGATTAGAGCTTGAATACCAATTAAGAAAGAGATTAAGTGGGCTTGCAATGCCTCAATATGCAGTAGACCTACCTAAAGGAGGGGGGAAAGTTTCTCTGGGTAGGTCTTATCTTAAAGATAATGATGAAAACGGCAATTACTGTTTTGAGACAATGGAAGGAGAAAGGAGAATCTACTCCGATCCTACCTGTTAACCCGCTCAATATACTCTTTTGTTTCGGTATTAACTAAGATTTTCTCCCCTTGTTTAATAAAAATGGGGACTCTTACACTAAGTCCGGTCTCTGTTGTGACGTTTTTTGTTGCTCCGGTTACCGTGTCGCCTTTAATGGCCTCTTCTGCTTCGGCAACAACAAAGACAACTTTTGTCGGGACTTGAATATCGAGTAACTGATGTTCCCAGAAAGTACATCTGTAGGTCTCGCCTTCTTTCATGATGTATTGATAATCTTCAAATGAGGCTAATGGAATCTCTATCTGCTCGTAAGTTTCATTCATCATCAAAAAGAACTTTTCCCCATCGTTGTACAAATACTGGCAGTCCTTATCTTCAACAGTGATATTTTCGACGTTATCTTGGCTTTTATAGGTCTCTCTGAGCACCTGTCCTGTCGAAGGGCTCTTAAGTTTAACGCGAACAAAAGCCGAACCTTTACCGGGGTTAACAAATTCTCTTTCGACACAAACAAATGGCTGACCCTTTATTAAAAGGGCAGTCCCTTTCTCAATTTGACCTGCTTTAATCATTTAATACCTCGAGTGTCATTAAGCCTTAAAGGCCCTAGTGACCGTTGCTGATATTATCAGAAAGGGCAAATAAAATCAAATCCCCAATCCTTTTATAACCGCCCTGAAGCATCAGCAATCGGTCAAAACCTAAGGCAACCCCCGAACATTGGGGAAATTTAGAATCAAAATTAGCGACAAATGAGTAGTCGATATCGGCTATGGCTTCGTTGGTATGGGCCCTTTGGGTAGCTAAGATTGAGCTTTGTTCTTTGAAAAACAACTCTACTTTCTCTTTGTCTCTCTCTTCATCGTAACAGTTTGCCAATTCAACGCCCCCCATATAAAGTTCCCATCTTTTGCGGTAAGGAGTTTGTTCTTTCTCCTTTGCCAGACAGGCGATTTGTTTTGGATAATCGTAGAGAATAAGGGGTTTTTCCTGGGGAAGCTTTGGTTCAACAAAGTTTAAAAAGATCCTGTTAAAAGTGTCCTGCCAGGGTTCAAATCCCTCTCCAAGGCTCAAGCCCAAACCTTTTGCAGCTTCTCTGATTTTAGTTGTTTTTTGAACTTTCTCCAAATCGATACCACTAAATTTATAACAAGCCTCAGCAACACTCATCTTATTAAAAGGGGGAAGCAGATGCTCTTTTGTATTGGGGAGTTTAGTCTCGTGAATTAAGCGTTCGGTAATCTCAATGGAATCAAACTCATCGGCATTTACAGTGTAATATTCTACCATTGTAAACTCGGGATTATGATGACTGCCTATCTGCTCATTATTTCTAAAACAGCGCGATATCTGATAAATACTTTTACCAAACTCCCTTATAAAGGGTTTCATATGGATTTCGGGCGAAGGAACCAAATAGAGTTCTCTTTGCCCATAGAGAGTTGAGATATAATTTGTTGCAAAAGTTCCAATGGTAGGTTCCGGTATCAGCGTTGGTGCTATTAAAGGTGTTTCAACCTCTAAATACCCATTATCTTGAAACCATTTGTGCATAGAGTGTTTTAATTTTGAACGTTCTTCAACAGCCTGTAAATTCATCAAGTGACTATAGCCCTAGGTTTCTCTTTTGTAAAGCAACGGTGATATAGACACACCATCTGTAGGTGCGTATACTTACTTCGATGAGTCGCTATACCTACGATAATAACGATATAATATATGCACTGGCCAGTGCTTGGGGAAACAGCCCTATAGCAGTAATTAGAGTCTCGGGAGACGGTTCCATAAAAAAATTCTCTGAACTCTTTTCAGCCTCCGAAACTCTTTTGAAGGCTTTCAGTCACACAATTCACTACGGCAAGATAATTGACCCGGACTCCAAAGAGGCTGTTGACGAGATTTTGGTTGCTATTTTCAGAGACGGAAGAAGTTACACCGGACAAGAGAGTTTGGAAATTAACTGCCACGGCAATATCATCGGAATTGAAGCAATTTTCAAAGTTCTTGAGAAACAGGGATTTAGATCAGCTTACCCGGGAGAGTTTACTTTTAGGGCCTTTATGAATGGGAAAGTCGATTTAACCCAAGCCGAAGCGGTAATGGAAATTGTTAACAGCCAATCTGAAATAGCCCACTCTTTAGCATTAAAACGGCTTGAAGGTAATCTCTTTAATTTAATCAATGAAATTAAAATTAAGGTAGTGGATGCCCTTGCTGTAATTGAACTTCAATTGGACTACGAAGAAGATGAGATTATTGATGAAACCCATTTTCCCAAAGAGGCAATAGAGGGTGCCTTAAAAAGGGTAGAGTCTTTATTGGATACTTACACTATTGGCAGACTTTATTCAGAGGGCTGTAGAGTTGTTTTAGCCGGTTCAACAAATACCGGTAAATCAACTCTGTTTAATCTTTTACTGAAAGAGGAACGTTCAATAGTCAGTGAAATCCATGGAACAACACGCGACTACATTGAAGCAAAAACTCACTTAGAGGGAATACCAATCAGTTTATATGATACGGCAGGCTTACGGGACTCAAAAGACAGCATTGAACAAGAGGGAATAAGGAGAACCAGAGGCCTCATTAAAGAGTCTGATTTAGTCCTTCTTGTGGTTGATTCAAGTATTGACGGGTATAAATTGTCACCTGAAGAACAAATATTGGCTAAAGAAGAAAAGACAATTGTTGTCTGTAATAAGACCGATTTGGGCAATGTAGCTGTTTTGGAAGGCAGCTACCCGTTAAGTGCAAAAACAGCCGAAGGGTTTAAGACCTTAAAAGAGGAGATTGTCAAAAGGCTCCAAAAAGGTTCACCAAAGACAGACGGTTCAACTGTTGTAATAGAGTCCGCCAGACAGAAAAAGGAATTAAACAGGGCTTGTGAGGCACTTAAACACTCTTTGGAGTATTTTAAAGAAACTCTGCCTTTGGATATCATTGCCGTTGAGTTAAATGAGGCGTTGGATGCACTAGGTTCTCTTAGCGGAGAGGTTACTTCCGAAGATATTTTAGAAAACATATTCAGCAATTTTTGCGTAGGTAAATAGAGATGGATTACGATGCAATAGTAATAGGGGCAGGGCATGCCGGTATTGAAGCTTCCCTTGCATTGGCACGGCTGGGAAATACAACCCTAGTCGTAACTCAAAACTTAGATGCCATAGGGCGCCTATCGTGTAACCCTGCTGTCGGCGGTTTGGCAAAAGGCAACATAGTTCGGGAAATTGATGCTTTAGGGGGCGAAATGGCCCACCTTATCGACAGCACAATGATTCAATTTAGAATTCTCAATCGTCGCCGGGGGCCGGCAGTTCAAGCTCCCAGAGCCCAAGCCGATAAATTTAGTTATCACCGTCTGGCCAAAGAGACTCTGGAAGCCCAAAAAAACTTGTACCTGTTTCAGGACACCGTTGTGGATTTGCTTTTAAATAAAGAGGGGAACAAGGTCGAGGGTGTTATTACACAACGGGGCCATAAAATAAGTTCAAAGGTTGTCGTTATGACAACGGGAACTTTTATGGAGGGGAAAATTTTCATAGGCTCTTTTGTGAGTGCCAGCGGTCGAATCGGGGAACCTGCCGCAATCGGATTGGGAAGTTCTTTAAGGAGAATCGGTTTTGAAGTAGGGCGTCTAAAGACAGGAACCCCTGCCCGAGTCCGTAAATCGTCGCTGAACTTTGATGCAATGACAGAACAGCCGGGAGATGAAGTAATGCTCGGTTTCTCTTTTAGGGATAAAAAAATTGAGAGACCCACACTCAGCTGTTGGGTAACCTACACAAATGAAAAAACCCATAAAATAATTGAGGACAATATGGATACCTCTCCGTTGTACGGAGGCTTAATTGTTGGACAGGGGCCCCGTTATTGTCCCTCGATTGAGGATAAAGTAGTCCGTTTCCCGGATCGCCTTCGTCACCAAATATTTGTTGAACCGGAAGGGCTTGGAACCGAAGAGATGTACCTTAACGGAATAAGCACCTCTTTAGCCGAAGATGTCCAAGAGGCTTTTATTCACTCGGTAAGAGGCCTTGAAGAGGCTCAGATTATGAGACCGGGGTATGCCGTTGAGTATGATTATCTAAACCCACTTCAGTTGTATCCCTCTTTGGAGACAAAAAAGTTGGCTAATTTTTACGTCAGCGGTCAAACAAACGGTACTAGCGGTTACGAGGAGGCTGCAACACAGGGATTAATTGCGGGGATAAATGCCTCTTTGAAATTGCAAAACCGAGAACCACTAATTTTAAGCAGATCCGACAGCTACACAGGTGTCTTAATAGATGATTTAGTTACAAAAGGGACAAATGAGCCTTATCGGATGTTTACCAGCAGAGCAGAACACAGATTGAACATGCGCCACGATACAGCCGATTTACGGCTGACTCCGATTGGCTACGATGTGGGCTTAAAGAGTGAACAGGATTTAGAGACCTTAAAACAAAAAGTGGAAAAACTGGATGTTATTAAAGAGCTTTTAAATAAAACCAAAATAGGCTCTAAAAAGGCAAGCGATGTTTTACGGCAACCCGATGTCTCCATCGATGATTTAATTGTCGAAATTCCTTCGCTGGGGGAGTTTGAGAGGTCTCTTTTAAACCAAAGCGAACTTGATCTTAAATACTCCGGTTATGTAGAGAGGCAAAACCGACAAGCCCAAAAACTCAATAAAATGGAAAAAATCGTAATCCCATCCAGTTTTGATTATTCAGGTATTGTTGGGTTATCGACAGAGGGGAAGCAAAAGCTGACAGCGATAAAACCCCACTCAGTCGGTCAAGCCAGCAGAATCTCGGGTGTCAGAAACAGTGACATCGCTATTTTAATGGTTCACTTGTCACGGGGAAAAAAAGATGGAGGAGCTTAAAAAGTTTGCCAAAGGACTCAGCGAGTTAAAGATTGAATTTGATTCTGAACAGTTTCGCCAAATAGAGACTTTTATTAATGAGATTTACCTTTTTAATCCAACCCATAAGTTGGTAAATGCCACCGGACAGCAATTAATCATTAAACATTTTTTAGATTCAATCGCCCCTTATTATATTTTAAAGGGGCTGTTTGCCAACTACGATGAAAATCAAATTATTTGTGATTTAGGTTCCGGAGGTGGTTTTCCGGCTGTTGTATTGGCGATTGCTTTTAAAAAGAGGCATTTTGTTTTAATTGAAAGATCCGAAAAAAGAGCCCAGTTTCTCCAAAGTTGCATCACTTTGTGTAATTTAAATAACCGTGTTGAGGTCATTAATCGAGACTTCACCCAAATAAAGAACAGATACAAAATAGTAACCTTTAGAGCTGTATCGCCTTTAAGTAGTATTATGGGTTTGATTTCTCCTATTTTGGCAGAAGGGGGAGTGGTTTGTGCCTATAAAGGAAAAAGCAACAATGTACAAAAAGAGGTTGAAGCGTTGAATCTTTCAGATAAGCAACACAAATGGAGAGTTGAAATTGAAGAAATTGAGGTTCCCTTTTTAGATTCAGAGCGCTCTTTGGTTATTTTAAAAAAGGATAATTAACGGTGGTAAAAATTAGTCTGTGGGAAGGGTTGTTGTTGGGAGCAGTTCAGGGAGTTACTGAATTTCTGCCTGTCTCCAGTTCAGGGCACCTTATATTAGCCCGCTCTTTCTTTAAAATAGAACAGTTGCCTCTTATGTTTGATGTTCTGTTACATGTGGCAACTCTTCTTGTTGTTCTCTTTCACTACAGAGTTCTTATCGGAAAATTAATAATTTCGTTTTTTAGATTCTTAAGAAGGAAAAACAGTGCACAGGATAAACAGAATTTAAACCTTATTTCAGCTGTTCTTGTTGCAACCACAGTAACTGTTATGATGGCTTTAATCTTTAGGAAGTTTAACATTGAGGCGACAAGTCCCCTGACGGTCTCAATTTTAATGCTGATTACGGCAGTTTTTCTTTTTTCAACGAAATTTATCTCAAATTTTATTAAACAGACAGAAAAATTGGGACCCAAACAGGCTTTGATGACAGGCATAGGGCAAGGCTTCGGAGTGTTGGCTGGGATTTCCCGTTCCGGAATTACCATTACGAGTGCACTTTACAGCGGTATGAAACGCAAAGAAGCCGGAGATTTTGCCTTTATTCTCTCAATACCCGCAATTTTAGGAGCTCTTGTACTGACATTGTTTGAAGAAGGAGCCGGCTATTCGGTCGCTTTGATACCGACAATAGGAGCTTTTATAACTGCATTTGTAATTGGGCTTTTCTCTCTAAGGTTGTTGCTGTGGATGATTAAAAACGCTCACCTTTGGTATTTTTCACTCTATTTAGTTTTTATTGGAACATTTGGTCTTTTTAGCTCAATGTGATACATTGAATCTTATATTCAGTGGAGTTTAATTATTATGGTTGCTCTAATATTAGCATTTGTCCCTTTGGTAGTGGCTGCTCTTCTCCTGCTACCTCTGTTTCTATCGGCCGCTTTAATAGATCGTCTCCCTTTCAATCTCTTCTTTTCCGATATAAACACATTTTTAAAAGACAATGCAATTTTATCTTTCAGTGATTCAACCGCCCCGTTGATTATTGCAGCTTGTGTGTTGGTTGTTGTGGCACTTTTGATTATTGTCAGCTCAAAAAAACCGCTTTATTGGTGGGTTGCTCCCTATTTTGTATTACTCTACTACACAGTTTATCTCTTCTTCCAACTCCTTTATAAACAAAACACACCTGTTTTTTTAATAGAAAAACTGAATAAAGAGCCATTAATGGCTCTAATATTAGTGATTCTTCTGTTTCTTTTAGAACTCCTTTTAGCTGTTGTCTTTTTTATAATAACAAAGAAGATGTCCCGTCTTTTTAAGAAAAGGGAGCCCAAAGGAAAAAATAAAAAAAGGGTGGTTAAGGAACAACAAAGGGAAGAGAAAGGGGAAAAAAGAGAGAGTAGCGTTGAACTAGACTCTTTTGGATTTCCCATTGTCAGTCAGCTGCCAAAACTGAGAACAATTCGAAACATTGATGAGGAAGATCAAATTTATGTCGGCAGTGTTAAAGAACAGGAAGACAGTTCACTGATTATTGCCGAGACTCCAACTGAAGACCCAATTCCCACTCTGAGACAACAGATGCAAAAAGATGCCCGCTTAGCTTCTTTGATAAGCAGACCTTTTGTCAAATCAGAGAAGAAACGAGAAACATTTGAAGTTGAAAAGCCAAAAGAAATTTTAAAAGAGGTTCCAGTAATAACGCCGACTGTTAAAACAGAAGTGATTCAGGAAGTAGCAGATAATCAAGATATCGATATCATCAGCGGTGTCGGTGGCTTAATCAGTTCAACGGGACACGATGCTCTTTTAAGCCGAAGTAAAATAACTTACAAATTCCCACCAGAAGAGTTGTTGGATACCTATCCCGACCACGTAAATCACATTGATGCACATACAAAAGCCGCCGGGGAAGATTTGGTGGCAACCCTCAAGCAGTTTAAAATTGAAGCCGAACTGATAAATATTGTCAAAGGACCAACTGTGACAATGTTTGAGGTCTCTCCGGCTCCCGGAGTCAGAGTCAGTTCTATCCTCTCTCTTTCCGATAACATCGCCCTGAGGCTGGCTGCCAGACAGATCAGAATTGTAGCCCCGATACCGGGAAAACAGGCTGTCGGGATAGAAGTGCCCAATAAAGAGCGCTCAATTATAGGCTTCAGGGATCTTTTAAGTTCCATTGATGAGAAAACCTACCAAGTTCCGATGATATTGGGGAGAAAGATTACCGGTGAACCCGTTGTCATTGAGTTGACCCAAACTCCCCATCTTCTCATAGCCGGAGCCACCGGTTCGGGTAAGTCGGTCTGTGTTAACAGCCTGATTAGCTCAATTTTATATCGCCGCTCCCCCAAAGAGGTTCGTTTAATCTTAGTGGATCCTAAAATAGTCGAACTGAGAGTTTATAACAACATCCCACACCTTTTGACACCGGTAATTACCGAACCCAAAAAAACAATCAAGGCATTGGAGTTTTGCTTATACGAGATGGAAAGACGTTATAAACTGCTCAATGGCTTAGCCGTTCGCAATATCAGTGCCTACAACAAAAAAGTAGCCGATCAGAAAATCGCCAGAGAAAAACTCCCTTATATAGTTGTTGTCATTGACGAGTTTGCCGATTTAATGACAACCGTAGGCAAAGAGTTAGAGACTCTTTTAGCCAGACTTGCTGCAATGGCCAGGGCAGTGGGAATCCATTTAGTACTGGCAACACAGCGTCCTTCAGCCAATGTAATTACCGGAATTATTAAGTCGAATATCCCAACTAGAATAGCTTTCATGGTAGCCAGTCAAATCGACAGCAGAATTATTATCGACGAAACGGGAGCCGAAAAACTGCTTGGCAGGGGAGACATGCTATTTGCACCCGGTTGGGATCCCGCATCGGTGAGAATCCAGGGGTCGTTTTTAAGTGACGAAGAGGTTGAAAGGGTGGTCGAGTTTGCCAAACAACAGGGCGAACCCGATTATTTGGACGAATCCTTCTTTGAGGATGAGCCGGAAAGTGAAGAAGACGAAAATGATTTTGATAACGATACAAGTGATGAAGCATTGATGGAGAAAGCCTTAAAGATAGTTGTTGAAAGAAACGGTGCCAGTGCCTCCTATTTGCAACGAAGATTGAAAATAGGCTACAACAGAGCTGCCCGTCTTGTTGAGCAGATGGAAGAAGAGGGGCTTGTCGGACCGCAACGGGGCAGTAAACCCCGAGAGCTGTTGAGGCTTCCCCAATAGAGGTTAAATGATGAGTTCTGTAGGTGTGCACGCCATACTCAACGGTGCTGTTGTTAAAGCAACGGATGCAACAGTATTAATAAACGACAAAGAGATTCATTACGGGTTTGGTGTCTACGAATCTTTAAAAGTTCTTAACGGCGTTGTTGTTTATAAAGAAGAACACCTTAAGCGCCTGTTTTATTCGGCAGAAGGGATACAGTTACGCCATAATTTTAAAATAGAAGAGATTGACGATTCTTTAGAGAAACTCATAAAAGAGGATAACATCACAAAAGCCACAGTTACGATAAACCTCATCGGTGGCTTTGAAGCCCGTTACTTTATAACTGCTGCTCAACTTCTAACATACCCTTCAAGCTTTTATGACGAAGGTATTAAAGTAATAACCTACTTTGGGCAGAGGTTTTTACCAAGTTATAAAACACTGTCACTTTTACTAAACTACCTAGCTTTAAGAGAAGCCGGTTCCCAGGGGGCTTTTGAGGCTCTTCTGGTTAATCAAAACAACGATGTCCTGGAAGGAACCAGAAGTAACTTCTTTGCAATTAAAGACAGAAGTGTCTACACAGCTGCATCTGAGTATGTCTTAGAAGGGGTTACCAGAGACAAAATAATTAGGGCAATTAATGAGTTGGATTACGATATCGTGTTTGAGGCTCCCAAATTGCAAAAAATAAGAGACTCCTATTTTGACGGCTTCTTTATCTCCAGTACCAGTATGGGAGCCATGCCGATAAGACAGCTCGACAATCTAGTTTTAAAACCTTCTTTTGGACTTTGTCATAAAATAGATTCGCTGATAAAAAAGTGGGAATCATAAGTGCTACACTAAGAGCGCAAAACAAAGTATAGTAAACATATGAAATTTGAAGCATTACCTCTTCACGATGACGTGAAAAAAGGGCTGCAAGCAGCCCGATTTGTCGATTGCACATTAGTTCAGGAAAAAGCCCTTCCGGGAGCTTTGGAAGGAAAAGATCTAATGGTGCAATCTAAAACAGGAAGCGGGAAAACCGCTGTTTTTCTGGTGGCTGTTCTACAGAAGTTTATCCAAGAAAGAAATTCCGATGCTACTGCATTAATCGTTGCCCCGACAAGGGAGCTGGCTGTTCAGATCAGTCTTGATGCAAAAGTACTCTCTTCTGGGATAGAGAATTATAAGATAGGGTGTTTTTACGGCGGTGCCGGCTACAAAGAGCAGGAAGAAATACTGAAGAACAACCCCCATTTGATTATTGCTACTCCGGGAAGAATATTAGACTTCCAACGGATGGGTAAAATAGATTTTAAGAAAATAGACACCTTTGTGATTGATGAAGCCGACCGTCTTTTCGATATGGGCTTTTATCCCGATATCCAACAGATGTTTAAATTGATGGGTAAAAACAAAAAGCGGCAAGTAATGCTCTTTAGTGCCACCTTAGGAACCAGAGTTAGAAACCTTGCCTGGGCTTATATGGATAATCCTATCGAAATTGAGGTGCAACCAGAAGAAATCACAGTCGAAAATGTTGTTCAAAGCCTTTATCATGTCTCTAAAAGTGAGAAGCTTGAACTTCTTTTGAGGATTCTCGCTAAAGAAAATCCAACAAACGCCCTTATTTTTACCAACACAAAAGCAATGGCAATAGAATTAAGCAAAAGGCTCAATGTCAACGATTACAAAAGCCAATACCTCATGGGAGACCTTCCTCAGAGTAAACGCTTGGCCGTAATTAACAGGATGAAAAAGGGACAATTGAGAATTTTAGTTGCCACTGATGTTGCTGCCAGAGGGTTGCAGATTGATGATTTGGAAATGGTCATCAATTATGATATCCCTGAAGATTACGAGAGTTATGTCCACCGTATCGGTAGGACTGCCCGAGCTGGGAAATCGGGAAAAGCCATTACCTTAGCCTGTGAGCAGTTTGTTTATGGCCTAGAGGCAATTGAAGAGTACATCCAAATGAAAATTCCGGTGTTATGGATTGACGATGAAAATTTACCGATAGTTGTCGATAAGAGTGCCAATATGCGTTTTAGAGATTTGGTCAGCCAAAAAGAGTATGCTTCTTCAAGTTTTACTAAAAAATCTGCTCCTAAAAAAGAAAAAAAACACCATCGTGCTCCCCCACGCAGACCAAAGCCGGCTATCGGAGTCAAAAAACCGTTACCCAAAATCCTCCCCAGCAAAGTCAATTTTAATGAAGTTAAAGAGCTCGATTTTGAGCAGAGGATGGATTACTACAAAAAAATGTACGCCCCGCAAGAGGTTTTGAGCGAACAAAAAGAGAGAGATGAGAAGACAGTAGCACCGAAAAAGAAGGAGGGTGTCCTACAGAAATTATTTGGAAGGGTGAAAAAATGATGCTTAAAAGATTTATTTCTTACTATCGACCTTACAAAAAACTCTTTTTCTTAGATATGTGTGCAGCCGTAATAGGCTCTTTGCTGGCTATTTTGTTTCCTCAACTGACAAGGGAACTGTTACGCACCTACATCCCAGACCAAAATTGGTCAATGATGATTTATATCTTTGTTTTGATGTTTGCAATCTACGTTGTCCAAACTCTGACTACTTATATAAGGGTAAGGTGGGGTCATCAGCTTGGTGTTTATATGGAAACAGACATGCGCCAAGATCTCTTTAGCCATCTTCAGAGACTCTCTTTTGGATATTACGATCAAACAAAGACAGGGCATCTGATGAGCAGATTAACAAATGACCTCTTTATGATAACCGAAACTGCCCACCACGGTCCTGAAGACCTTTTAATTTCAGTAGTTGTTATTATCGGTGCCTACTCGTTTATGTTTTCCAACAACGTTAAGTTAGCTTTGGTCAGTCTAATACCGATGCCGTTTATGCTTGTTTTTGGAATTTATTACGGCAGACAACTTAAAGCCAGCTTTAGGGAAGTCCGCTCTACAGTAGCTGACGTTAACTCTCTGGTTGAAAACTCAATTCAGGGGGTCAGGGAAGTACAATCTTTTACCAGCGAGAGTTTTGAAAAACAAAAATTCAAACATGTAAATACAATTTTTAAAGATGCCCGCAGCAATCAGTACAAAATGATGGCCCGTTATGAGTCAATAATGATGTTCTTCAGGGAGATTTATTATTTTGTTACCGTTGTCGGCGGAGCAATTTTAATCTATTACAAAGCAATACCGGTTTATGATTTAGTTACTTTTATCCTTTATGTAGGGGTCGTTTTACCCCCCATTGACCGCCTGATAAGCTTTACCGAGCAGTTGCAACAGGGAATGGCGGCCTTTGAAAGATTTGTCGAGGTGATGGATATTCAAAGCGATATTGAAGATGTTGAGGGAGCTGTTGATTTAGAGATTACCGAAGGTGAAGTTACCTTTAACAATGTTACTTTTAGCTACAATAACTCTTCAGAAGAGGTTTTAAAAGAGATAGACTTTACCATCAAAGGGGGCTCAACGGCAGCAATTGTCGGAGAATCAGGAGCTGGTAAAAGTACCCTAGTCTCCCTCATCCCCCGCTTTTACGAGCCTCAGAAAGGACAAATTTTAATCGATGGTCAGGATATAAAGAATGTTAAAAAGAAGTCTTTGCGTAAGCAGATAGGATTTGTTCAACAAAATATTTTTCTCTTTGACGGTTCAATCCGGGAGAATTTAAAATACGGTAAAACTGATGCCACCGATTCAGAGATGTTGGAAGCTCTGGAATTAGCCAATTTGGGCCCCTTTGTCCGCTCATTGCCTGATGGACTCGATACCGAAGTCGGGGAGAGGGGAACCCGATTAAGCGGAGGGCAAAAACAGCGAATCTCTATTGCCCGCGTCTTTTTGAAAAATCCAAAAATATTAATATTTGATGAGGCAACCAGTTCGCTTGATACCGAGTCAGAAAGCCAAATACAGGAAGCTTTTAGTCGTTTGGCCGAGGGGCGAACTGCAATTGTAATCGCCCACCGCTTAACTACAGTAAGAAACAGCGATGTTATCCACGTCATTGAGCAGGGAAAGATTGCCGAGTCGGGAAAACATGACAAACTTTTAGAGCAAGACGGCCACTATGGACGACTTTACAAGAACCAACAACTGTGGTAGGTAGATTGTATGTTGAAATATATCCATATTGTTTTAGCCGTAACGCTAATAGTAATAGGATTTATAATCTCAGTTTTTGTAGCAATAATCCCCTCCTTTTTTATGCTTTTATTCAAAAAAGAGAGAGCTTATCTCTATTGGATGCGCCTTAACGGAACTAATATAAGTCGATTAATTCTTTGGTCTTTGAGGGTGAATGTAATTGTTGAAGGGAAGGAAAACATCCCAGAGGATAACCAAAGGGTCTGTTTTGTCTCCAACCATCAAAGTATGCTCGATATCCCCTTAGTTTTGGCTTCTTTAAGAATCTGGCCCGGTTTTATTACTAAAAGTGAACTTAAGAAGGTCCCTATCTTAAACTCGTGGATTAAAGCTATGAACAGTGTCTATATCGACAGAAAAAGTCCCCGTTCTTCTTTGCAGGCCATTATAAAAGGTTCCGATAACATTAAAAAAGGAATTCCGATGTTTATCTTTCCTGAAGGGACGCGCAGTAAAACGGGAGAACTTGGCAAATTTAAAACAGGGAGCTTAAAACTGGCAACAAAAGCCAAAGCTACAATTGTCCCCATTACCATTGAAGGAAGCGCTTTGGCATTGGAGCGAAAAACAGGAATTAAAAGAACGACAGTTCATGTTTCCGTTGCAAAACCGATTGAGAGTGCCTCTTTGGATGAGCAGGGGATTAAAGAGTTGCCCCTTGTTGTTTTTGGCTCTATTGAGAAGCAGTTTAAAAAGTTCAATGATTCAACGGTAGCCGAGAATGTTAAAAGTTGAAAACCTTTTTTTTGCCTATAGAGATTACTTAAAAAAGGACTCTTTTAAACCGGTATTAAACAATCTTAATTTAACTTTGAAAAAAGGGAAAAAGCTCTTAATTTTAGGGGCCCCCGACAGCGGAAAGTCGACACTGGCACGGATTTTGTGTGCTCTCATTCCCCGTCATATGGATGGCAAAATAGACGGAACCATAAAGATAGGTGAGTTAGATATTGGCAAAGTATCCCCTTGGGACTTAACAAATCTGACGACTTTAGTGACTCAAAACCCTCAGGAGCAACTGTTAATGAGTACCTGCTCAGAAGAGGTTGCCTTCCCTTTAGAGTCGTTGGGGATATCCCACCAAATAATAGAACAAAAAGTTGAAGAGGCTCTTAACAGGTGGTCGCTTAAGAATTTTGCTTTGGTTAATCCGCAGGAACTTTCACAGGGAGAACAACGGAGATTGCTCCTTTCGGTTACCGATGCAATAAATTCTCCTTTTTGGATAATGGATGAAACATTTGACGACTTGGATGTGAACTATAAAGAGGTATTGGCTAAAAGGCTTAAAGAGGAAAAAAGGACAATCCTACTTTTTGCATCCCGTTACTTAAAGGAATATAAAGATATTTTTGATAACTATGCCTTACTAAAAGAGGGTAGACTCTCCTTTGGTGAAAAGAATGAGATTTTAACGGAGTATGAGAAAGAGAGTAAAACCCTTTTTAATCCAATAAACAGCAGTAACACCGAGAGAAAAAAACAGGTACTACAATGCAGTGACGCTCAAATTATTCATCCCCGACGTTCGTTAATCAGCAGTAATCCTTTTACCCTTAATGTGAAGAATTTCTACCTGGAAAGCGGAGAAGTTGTGGCTTTGGTCGGACCAAACGGTTCAGGCAAAAGTACCTTTAGCAGAGCTCTTTGTGCCCTTGATCCCTTTGTCAAAGGGACAATTACGATTGATAAAGAAGAACAAACCACTAAAGAGTTACAAAAGCAGGTCGGCTATCTTTTTCAAAATCCCGACTTTGGAATTTTTTTACCAACAGTCAAAGAAGAACTGGGATGGTCACTGAGAAAGGATAAAGCTCTCAGTCAATCTGAAAAAGAGGAGATTGTTGCCAAGACTGCAAAACTTTTCCATCTAAAAACCGAAGATAATCCCTCAATGATGAGTTACGGAAGCAGAAAATACCTTCAAGCGGCAGTTTATTACATAATAGACCGCCCCTTTATAATAATAGATGAGCTAGACAGCGGGGTAACTTATAATGCGGCATGTGAAATTATTAACCTATTTCAAGCTAGAGGAGCTGCTGTTTTAATCATTACCCACGACAGCGATTTTGCCAAAGAGGTCAGCCGACGGCAGTACAAAATAATTGACTCAAACATAGTAGAGACGGAGGTGGGATTTTGACTACCAGTGCATTTGTAAGCGGAGTCGGGTTTTTGTACAGCTACGATTCCCGTGCAAAACTGTTTAATCTCATCCTTATTACGGTGTTTCTGTTTTTACCGATGAAGGTAATGACTTTATGGTCCTTTTGTTTGGTTACATTTCTACTGACAATCTATTCTGTCGGATTTAAACAGGCTTGCCAGCCGCTGAAAACAATTCTGTTTCTCTTGGCAATAATGGTGTTGTTTGTCCCTCTCACTTACAGAGATTCACAGGCGCTTTTAAGGATAGGCACATTTACGTTAGCTACAAAAGAGGCTGTTTTAAATTTGCAGCTGTTGAGTTCCCGTTTCATAGCAATTACTTATTTAGCTGCTTTGTTTATTTATACAACTCCCATGGCCGATATCCAACTGGCTTTGAGATGGTATGGAATGCCCTACAACGGGGCACTTGTTATGAGCCTCTCCTTTAGATTTATCCCATTTGTAGCGAATTCTTTTGGGATGATTCAAGATGCTTACCGACTCAGAGAGATTGAAAATGAGCAATCTAAAAAAAGACGTTTCAGTTTTGGTGATATCATCGCAACAGTAACCGCTGCTTTAGTGGTTGCTCTGAAAGCTATCCCCTACATGGCAATGAGCTTAGAGCACAGAGGCTTTGGAGGCACTATTAAAAGAAGCAACTACCGACTATTAAAACCCAGAGGCGGTCTTCTTTTGCACTTTGTGATTGCAATAATTGTAAATCTTATTTTGCTTGCGGTTTTCATGATTTTCTAAAAGTTATATAGTGCTTTTAGGAGGGATAAATCGATGAGTAATGCCCCAAAAGAGAAGATTACAGCAATTAGAATTGCTCTAATTGCAATGCTTACTGCCGTAGTGGTTGTTTTTACCCTTATAGTAAGAGTACCCACTCCCATCAAAGGATATATAAGTCTTTGTGATGTGGCCATAGTATTTTCGGCATACCTTTTTGGACCGTGGGTTGGCGCAATCGCGGGAGGATTGGGAACAGGAATTGCCGATCTTTTAGGAGGGTATGCTCAATGGGCACCTCTCTCATTTTTAATTCATGGCCTTCAGGGTCTGCTTATCGGCTTAATCGCCCATCGAAAAAGCAGTAAAAAATCACCAATGGATGTTTTCTTTTTCAGATTGTTATTTGGGGGAATCGTAGGGATAGTAGTGATGAGCGGAGGCTACTATTTAGCGGGGGGAATATTGTACGGATTTAAAGCAGCACTAACGGAGTTGCCTCTTAATCTGCTGCAGTCGGCAGTGGGTTCTGTTGTGGGCATTCTGGCCTCTCATGCGGTTTTAAAAGCTTATCCACCGGCTCGTTATTTAGCCTTTTAAGGGGAGGGGAAAATGTTAACCACTATCTTTAAACCGGTTGTAATTTTAGAGTATTCAGGTCAATCCTCCCAAGAGATTTGTCTTTTGGTTCGCCAACAGAATATCTTCAGTTTAATAGAAGACCCTTTACTCTCTTTTGAGAAATTAGAAGACTTAAATGCACAGGCAATTATTATCTCTGACGGACATGGCGGGTTTCTCAGCGATATAGATAAAAAAATTATTGACAGCCAACTGCCGATATTGGTATTTGGCTCTTTAAAAAACAATCAATTTAATAAAAATATCTATTTAAGCAGTGAGATCTCCTTAGAGACCTTTCTCAATGAAAAAGTTAAAGCCGAAAAAAATTGGACAATGGATAACTATGCCAAGTACCAATTGGAAGCAATTAAAAAAGAGGTCGGCACCGATAAGGTGATTTGTGGGCTCTCCGGCGGGGTAGACTCCTCGGTGGTTGCAACACTAATTAACAAAGCCATCGGAGAGCAGCTGGTTGCAGTCTTTGTCAATAACGGTCTTTTAAGGGAGAATGAAGCGCAGTATGTAAATACCCTGTTTACAAAAAGGTTTAATTTTAACTTAAAGTATATTGATGCCACAGAAAACTTCTTAACTAACCTTAAAGGAATAACAGATTCAGAAACAAAAAGAAAAATAGTCGGAAAAGTATTTATCGATGTTTTTGAGGAGGCTTCAAAACAAACACAGGGGGCTAAGTTTTTAGCTCAGGGAACTTTGTATCCCGATGTTCTGGAGAGTATAAATGTTAAAGGGGGCAAAAAAGTAGCCGTTAAAAGTCATCACAATGTCGGCGGACTCCCTGAAAAACTAAATTTTTCTCTTTTAGAACCACTGCGCTATCTGTTTAAAGACGAGGTACGCCAATTGGGAAAAGTCTTAGATCTTCCCGGCGAGGTAATTAACAGGCATCCTTTTCCGGGCCCAGGCTTAGCTGTCAGGTGCGTCGGAGAGGTTACAAAAGAACGCTTAGAGACACTCAGAAAAGCCGATGCCATTTTTATTGAAGAGATAAGAAAATTTGGTCTTTACGATAAAATTTGGCAGGCGCTGGTATGTCTGCTTCCCTTAAAGAGTGTAGGTATAAAAGAGGGTAAACGAAGTTATGTTGAAGTGTGTTCTCTCAGAGCTGTCATAAGCAAAGACGCCATGAGTGCCACTTGGTATCCACTGCCACCAGAATTATTAAGAAAGGTTTCAGATAGGATTGGAAGCGAAGTAGAGGGGATAAACAGAATCTTATTTGATGTAACCGATAAACCGCCGGCAACTATTGAATGGGAGTAAGACCATCCCGGAAACTCGCTATTTAAGCGGCTTTCCAGGATTTCTTTTTACCTTTTGATAACAGTATCTCAGAAAGACCATATACGACGGATAACTGGAATCAAATAGAGCAAATAGAAATCATATCACTAAAACAAAAATGTTTAGGTCATGCTTTAAGTTTGCGAGTGGAAGTAAGCTCAGATAGTCTTGAAAGGTGCTTAAACACTCATCATTCTTGAGATGCGAGTGGTTAGTGATACTGTTTTGATACTATGAAAAGTGGCTAACCACTGGGTCAAAAAGTGAATAATGAATGTAAAAGACTAGCTGATTTATAGGTCAATTAGTCTTTTTTTGCTTTTATTTTTTCTAGTAAATAAAGAAGAAACCAACGAAGTTTGCTAGTTTAGTGGTTTGGTTAGCGTATGTTTATCAAAGCCTATGACCTTTTATACCTTTACTTTTATGCCCTTATAGAGTAGAATAAGGGGCATAAAAGTAAAATAAATTGAAAGTGAGGTGTCAGAATGTCTAATTCAAATAAAGTACTTATAATTGCAAAAGAAAACAATGGAACAGTGACATCTGCAATGATTCAATCTGCTGGCATCGCTCGTCAATATCTGAAAATTCTAGTGGATGAAGGTTCTTTGGAAAAAGTATCAAGAGGCGTGTATATTCTTCCTGAAGTTTGGGGTGATGAATTCTTCAGTCTTCAAGCTCAGTTTAAAAAGGGTGTTTTTTCAAATGAAACGGCTCTGTTCTTACATGATTTAACAGATAGAACACCGCTTGCTTATTCAATGACCTTCCCTGTTAACTACAATCTTGGTAATGCAAAGAATAAAGGGATTCTTGCAGGCCGATCGAAAGAGCCATTTTATAGCATGGGTGTTGAGACTGTACTATCGCCATCAGGAAATGAACTGTTATGCTATAACATGGAAAAAACCTTGTGCGATATTCTACGGGCTAGGACAGAAATAGAAGTTGGTGTTATTGCTGAGGCTTTCAAACGATATGTTACAAAGTCAAATAAAAATATTGTGAAACTGTCGGAATACGCAAAAATCTTAAGGGTAGAGGAAAAAGTTAGAACCTACTTAGAGGTGCTGATTTGAAAAATGCAACACAGCTAAAAGCTATTGTCAGAAATATCTCAAGGGAGAAAAAGATTTCGGCTCAGCTTGTTTTACAAAACTACATGCTGGAACGCCTCTTAGAGCGTATTTCCTTATCAAAATACAAGGACAACTTCATTCTTAAGGGTGGATTTCTGATTGCTTCAATGGTTGGCTTGGATACTCGTGCGACGATGGATATGGACGTCACGATAAAAGGTGAGCCAGTAAATCCTGAAAATATCAGAATAATGTTTGATGAAATCATTCAAATTTCAATTGATGATGATATTACTTTTGTGTTTAAAAATATTAATGAAATTCGAGAAGGTGATGACTACAGTGGGTATCGTGTTCACTTGGTAGGCAACTTTTCGCCAATGGCAGTACCGCTTAAACTAGATATCACCACTGGGGATAAGATTACACCGAAAGAAATTCAATATGAATATAAGACCATGTTTGATGAAAAGAGCATTTTGGTCTTAGCTTATAATATTGAAACTATAATATCTGAAAAGCTTGAGGCAATTCTTTCTCGTGGAGATCAAACGACACGACCACGTGATTATTATGATGTCTTTATTTTATGGAAGCTGCAGCAACAAAATATCAATCTTAATCATCTAGAATCAGCGCTAACAGCTACTGCCAACAAGCGAAATTCTCTGGAATTAATGAAACAGTATCAGAATACAATGGCGGTCGTTCATGGAAGCGAGTTCATGCAGAAACAATGGCAAAAGTATCAACGCAGTTTCGATTATGCAAAAGAGATTTCATTTGAGGAAACATGCGAAGCTGTTGTCGATGTGATGAGTAGACTGGAGTTGTAATTCAAAAGTACCGAAATGGTATATTAGAATTGGTAAGCAGAACGATAGAAAAAGTTGAGGTCACAAAATACGACTTCAAGTTTGAAAAAGACTCTAGATAGTTTTAGATTGCATACCTCTGATACTATTTTGATACCTAAGGATAGTGTAGGGAAAGAAACAGAAGCAAATAAAGCGAGCAGTCATAAAAAGGACTGAATAAACAAAATAGATATTCTGCAAGCATTTTTTTCGGCAAGGAGTGGGAGTAATAACTTAAACCTCGCAAACCCGTATAAATAGAGGGTTTTTACGAGAATTTAAGCGTCGCTGATGCGATTTTACACCATTCGAGGCAAGCAAGTGATAATCTATAGAGATTTAGCTGAGCTTTATCAAGTACAAACAAAACGGCTTAATGAACAAGTTAAAAGAAACGTTGATAGATTTCCTAATGATTTTTGCTTTCAATTAACGAAAGATGAATATGAAAATTTGAGGTGCCAAAATGTCACCTCAAATACCGAGTCAGGTGCTGGCGGTAGAAGATATATGCCCTATGTCTATACAGAACAAGGGATTGCTATGCTTGCATCTGTACTGAAAAGTGATATTGCAACAACAGTTAGTGTTCATATTATGAGGACTTTCGTAAAAATGCGTCGTTTTTTGTTAAGTAATGCTGTTATTTTTGAAAGGTTAAATCGAGTTGAACTTAAACAATTAAAAACAGATCAGAAGTTTGAAAAAGTCTTTGACTACATCGCAAGCCAAACAGAAGTAAAGCAAAATATATTTTATGATGGTCAGATTTATGATGCCTTAAGCTTCATTGTTGACTTAATAAAGAAAGCAAAAACCAATCTAACGCTCATAGATAACTACGTAGATACAAACACATTTAATCTACTGTGTAAGAAAAATGCGGGTATTGATGTTATAGTTGTAACTGCTGGGAAAGGAAGCTTAACTACAAAAGACGTAACCAAATTTAATGCCCAATATCCAAAACTATCCGTCAAGACAATGAATGACTTTCACGATAGATTTCTAATCGTTGATGATGCGGAAGTCTATCACATTGGAGCATCCATCAAAGATGCAGGTAAGAAGAGTTTTGGTATTACGAAGATAGAAGACAATGACCTGATTCAAAGTCTGATAAATAAGGTGAGGTAGAGAAAATCGGCAAACTTATCAAAGATGAAAGGATAAAGAATGCTTGAGTATTTGGAGAAACCCAAAGCATAAAATAACGACGATGAAAACATTAGAGCGATTACAGAAATTGAAAATGCTCTTAATGAAAAGAAATATGGTCTTGCATGGGAAGAGCATTCTGAATAAGTAGATGAAATGCTTGAACATAACATTTCCATGTTTATTGAAGATGAAGATAGAAAGAGTGTTGCCAAAATAATAGATTCCTCTTTTGTGATAGCAACATGCAATAATCTCCTTTCCACCAGATTCAAAAACTTGGTGTGCTATTAATTTAGTAAAAGGAGTGTCATTCTTTTTTATCTTGAACAACATTTATAGTTAAGTCAATTTTAATATGAAAAAAAGTAATTAATCTTGATTTAACAATCAAGCTGGAATATAGTTTATGGGAGGTGTTCGTTTTGAAAAGGAAAATAGAATTTCAACTTTTGGCTTGGAAAAATAGTACTTCAGGAAGAAAACCGCTGGTTGTCGATGGTGCACGGCAAGTAGGAAAGACCTATACGCTTCGGGAATTTGGCAAAA